>Ga0065711_1000415_pt1 | contig 67808 bp, 28 predicted proteins | sample Hoacrofraction12_FD_59098 | JGI IMG/M metagenome (GOLD analysis project Ga0065711, IMG submission 59098) | Hoatzin crop microbial communities from Cojedes, Venezuela - Epithelial fraction 12 v2 (version 2) | ecosystem: Host-associated > Birds > Digestive system > Esophagus > Crop | place...
GAGGAGAGGAGAGGAGAGGAGAGGAGAGGAGAGGAGAGGAGAGGAGAGGAGAGGCCTGTGGCTGATTTATGCTTTTTTTTCCCCAGATATTTCAAATATTCAGGTAGTTTGTTAGAATATCAGAATTTCTTATGGCAACAGACACTTTTAGTAAGAAAATAATTGTTCACATGAAAATTCAATTTTCATCCAGTCCTTCTTATTCTCTCAGTGTCTGGCTCATGCAGGAATTCTGTGTTAGGAAAATATGAATGCCATACTAGTGGCAAAATTCCAGGTACGTTGCCTCTGAACCTGAATATTATAAATTCAACAAGAAATTTTAGCACCTGCAACACTAGTAAGTGTAATAGAGGAGGAAGTAAGATACTGACATATTTTATGCAACAATGCTCTAGTCTCACTGATCTCAGTTCCTGTACAGATCATATAGGTAACAGTACATTAAGTGCATTCACAAGACCCACTTATCTTATTTTCTACTAGTGGATACCACAACCAGAAAACAAACATTTTGAATATGCTTCTAACAAATGACAATTATATGAACTGTATAAAACATTAATACCCAAATGCAAACAATCTGGACCAAATGTTGGAGCAAAATTCCACTGAAGCCCATGACAGAGTTTTTTGACTTCCGTGAGGACTAGATTTGCATCCACATCCAAAGTGGCTTCAGTCTCATAAATAGTCAGCACAGCTGGGTATTCTGGTAACCTAGATAAAATTTGTGGTTTACATACATGATATTTACATCCTTTCAGTAGTTAAGCATCTACCCAACTTGTATAAGCACACCTTTTTTTGGAATCAAATGTCAGTATTTTTGTTCAAAAAGGTACAATATGGAAAAAAAAAATATCTAAATTTAGAAAGATTTCAAGTGTCTGCCTTCAATAAAAATATACCTACCATGTTGTTCCTGAATGACAAGAAAATGAAAAAAAAAATTATTAGAAATCATGTTTATTTTAATCTTTGCAAATTACACCCAAATTATCTACAGAGAACGGGACCTAAATAGTTAATGGTATAGACTGTAGGCCAAGTAAATGAGTTCAAAGCCTTAGGAACTTGTGTTTTCATTCAGCAAAGTTCCATACAGATCTAATCGTCAAAATATCTCTCAGATTATATGAATTTATCTCACAAGAACCATCAGTTCACTTCAGCTGGTACCTTCTGAATTGGAAGAGAATCAGAATTGGTGTACAGGCTTAAATTACACTATATTGCAATATGGACTGACAAATAAATGTGCCATTAAGGTTGTATTTTATCCCTCACCCTTCCAAAGGAAGGCTGTACAATATACAAAATCTAGGAAACTGTTTTGATTTGCTTAATCAAATTTGTGATGAAGATATAATATTTTAAACACTTTTCCTTAATCCCTACTCAAAATAACTTATTTTGTGAAAGATACACATATCTTCACCCATTCTTCAATACCATATCTCTGTGTCCAAAACAATTAACTAAGCTCTAAGCTTTAAAGAGATGTCTGTAGAGATGGGTGTACATTTATACTGAGTTTACACAAGCCATGTTTCTTCAATGACAGATTACTGTAATGCCAGTTCTGAAAGAATCCAACTGAAGTTAAAGTGGAGATATGAAAGATACTTTCTCCACTTCCTTTAGTACTACAATGTGATGTAGGTCATCACATTTTCTTAGATGAGTTACATACTCACGCAGAAAATATATATGAAGTGGTGTTTTCAGAAGTCCAGGAATGACCTGTCATTGGTAGTTAAAATGGCATCTGCTTTTGAGAACGCTACCTTGATTTCTCAGAAACTATGAGACCTGGTCCTTTGTAACATAAAAGCAACCAAAGATACGACATTTGTCCTCATACTGATGAATGGATTCATTGAGGGCGTCCCTTTAAAATATTTCCTGTGTGAATTCAATTGATGTCAATGGCCCAAAGAAGAACAAGCCTCTCAGACTGCTTCTTTAGCAGTGATGGAGCTTTTCAATAGACTAATCCTCTGTCTAGCTCCAAGGAAACACAGGTGAGAATGAAGGGCCATCTTTGTGGAATGACACAATGTGTTATGTGGAGGACATCAGGTTTATTCACACACATTCTCTCTTAAGGGTAGAACTTCTCTGCATGACAGAGGTGTACAATATGTATATGTATGTTCTTATGTATACTGAGGACAGAGTTTGTCTCCTTCATGTAATTTCTAGCTTAGAGTTAATACTGCTCATAAGATACAAGTCATAGTTTTCCATTCAGGACCTGTCCGGTGTTATGTGAACCAAGTAATACTTCAACTGAATAGAGGCTATATATTTCATAACATATAAATGACAATAAATATAAATTTTTTAATAAATATTTTTTTACTTTTATACTCATCTTCTAATCCTGCTGTTCTGGAAAAGTTCAACTATATAATTTCAGTGTAAAACTCCTCCCCAGACCCAGCCCCAAATTTCATTTTGAAACCAGTAAATCAAAATGACACATCCAAAATATTATGTGACACATACACCCGTTGGACTGACTGTTCTTAAAGGTAAGGCCATATCATGGTTTCAGTTTCTCCAGAAACTTTTTACTTCCTTCAATATCTTATGTAACACTGTTTTACCCTTCCATCATAATGTACCCAGCACGATCGATTCCTCCCTCTGCATCTCTGGTTTTACCAGAGATTCATTTTTTTCCTTTTTTCTAAACGCCAGATTAGACCTCCATATAAAATCTGAAGTCTTGAAAATCAAAAGGGTACTGGGAGCACACAGCACTTGAAAAACTCAGTCTTGAAATGCTGAACCTCTCACAACTAACAGAAAGAATCTCGCCTTACATGGGCTGCTCAAGTTCCAGTAAACTCATGGGGAGTTACTTCAGTGGATATGCAAGATACTGAAAAATAGTAGAATGCATTTAAGGTCACAATTTTCAAATAAAATTTTAACAGGAGAAAAATATTGTTTTGTCCTATTTGACCTAATTATTCATGCTTTTTCTTATTCTTGTTCCCTTTGTTTCAGAGTTCCCATTGAGCAGCTTCTGTAAGGTTGTTGGGCCAATGACCTATTCCAAGATCACACATTTACGCCTGGATGGAAACAATCTCACTCGGGCTGACCTGCCACAGGAGATGTACAACTGCCTTCGGGTGGCTGCTGAGATTTCATTGGAGTGAGATACCTGGGAGCATCCAGTTCCCTTCTAGGGGCAGTAACTACAGGAATTACATCTCGATAGCTCTTTAAAATTAGGATATGCCTTAAATAAAATGTCAATCTGCATATTATCCGTGCTATTTGTTAATATTTAGAATGCACTTGGCAACCTTAAGGAAATGTGTGCATATTTTTACAAATGGTTCTATTTAGAAAGCACAAGAATGACTAAATGTGGTGTAAAAAATGCCTTCATCTGGCTAGGTAAGTTGATGAAAAGCATTCAACTTCATAGAAACATATGTCCATGCATGCAATACATTCCAGCTGGTACCAGACTTACATGGAAGTCAAGTGGGTTTCATAAAAGTGCTGAGCAGGATGGGCTAGCCTGTGTGTAAATACAAGATTTCTCTACAACCAAACTAACTTTCTTAATTATTTACGCCTTTTTTGTACTGGTATTAAATACAAAGGAAAAAATAATTTAGCAATCTAAGAACAATTAAAATGTATGAAAATATGTTTTCAGAGCCCATGACATAGTTAAATTAATGGAATATGTGAAAGATAACAGGGAAAAAAATATTTTTCAGGTTAAAAAATTGTTTACTCTTCTTTTTGTCATACTTTCATTTAATATTTCATGGTAAGATTTTTATCCATTGCTGGTATAGTTTTTATTTCAAAATAAGTCATATATACAAGTATTTTTATTCAATTACCTGCATGCTACTTTTAACCAGATTGTAGAAAATAAAACATGCAAATACTATTTTTGTGTCCATAGGATTGTCAACTGTTACAGTCTTTCATAAATTGAAAAAAACCTTCAGATTATAGCAAGATAATCTAAGATATTCTATTAATATTAAAATTTATTGTAAGATTAAATAAACTGTTTTCTCTACTTTTAAGTTTCTATATGTTTGTAAACATATAGTTTAACATACTCCACTGCACTTGTGTTGGCCACTAAGTCAACGCCTTACGGAGTTTGCAGTATGGGAGTCACAGCACTATGAAATAGTGCAAATTAATTTCTCAGCATTTTCAAAAGAACAATGAAATCTCTCAGAAGTCACAGGCAATGAATAAAATCCAACCCTAGCTACCCATGATAGAGAGATGGTAGTATATTCTATCCTGGAATGAATATTCCAAATATTGTCAGCATCCTGGAACACACACTAAAATAAATGTGTTAGTAACTGAAAGCCATAAATGGCTTTCTTGCAAACACAGATCTTCCCAGGGGTACTATTTTCTTTTCAACTACTAGACTATTAAATGCTCAAACAGAAACTCTTCTAGCTTCTAGAACAGAAGCAGAAACTATCACCTTTGGAAAAAAAACCCACAAAACAAAACAAAACAAAACAAAAAAACCCACACCAAAATGTTTAGTTGGCACATTGCCAGTTCCAGACATTCAGAATCAATGCACAACTTGCAAAGAAATCCAGGACTAAAACAAAAGGAGAAATGCAGGAGGCAATAGAAGTATTTCCTTCCTTACTTTTGCCATTTTGGAATTCATGGGTGTTATGACTTTTTTTATCCAGATACAGGAAAGATTGAAAGTAACTTTTGTTACAAGTAAGCTAGAATTTTCACAGAAGAATAAAGTTTAAAATTGGGGCTTTCTGAGCACATTGGAGTGGGAATCACTATGGGATAGCACCTAGGTGTTACAACACAGGATAAGAAGAAAGAAGTGCATGTCAAAGACTCCAAAGAATATTAAAAAATATGTGGAAACAGCATTCAACTATTTCCAGAGAGGTTTTAACCCAACTGCCCCCTTCACAGGAAAATACACTAAACACGAAGACATCTAGAACACAAACTGATGTGTCACCACATAGCTGTGATCTAGCAAACAGGACAGAAATGTATTCTTCTTTTCAATTTGTTTCAGCGAATCCATTATCTTTGTGCAAAATGAAACAGTGTGAACAGAAAGACTGAGAACCATCCACCCCAGGATAGAATAAAACCTGTTGATGAGGGTACTTTCTGCATGACCACATGTTGGAAATAAAGCATCCACAGATGTTCACAAGGCATTTTGAAGTTCTCTTCAAAGAACAGAGTAGAAGGAAGCCCTCTGTCAAAATAACAGACTGTACCAATGATGTCCCTCAGAAACTGAGGAACTTTCACCTTGCAATGAGCACTTGGACAGCCCAGAGAGGTGGCAGCTGCCCCATCACTGGAAACATTCAAGGTTAGGTTGGACAGGTCTCTGAGCAACTGGACGTAGCTGATCATGGCCCTGCTCACTGCAGGGGGAGTGGACTAGATGACCTTTAAATGTCCCTTCCAGTACAAACTATTCTACAATTCTGTGATCTGTAAGAGAAAACAGCATTTGGCAGTACATTTTTCTCCTGACCACTTCTTTCCTGTCGTTCAGAAATTTCCATTTAAATGGGGAGATAGAACATTGCATAGCTTGCTCTTCACATTATCTGTGAAAATACTGGAACATGAGGTTGGTCCTTCTGCTAAAAGAGAAATGGGACACCATACCTCTTTGCTTTCATATTGTGAGACACAGAAGTACAGGATTCTGCTTCTGTATTAGTGATTTGGTTTAAATCACTATAAAGACCGTTTAAGTTCCCAACAGCTACATATCTTGCAGAAACAGATAGGCAACAATATACATGTACCTTAGTTCTCAGTTTATGAAAGCTACATGAATTGTTGTCTAGATACTAGACAGAAATGTAGGTATTTGGGAACACTTAACAGAGCTAGAGTTTTGGACACAGTGTCACTGCAGTTTGCAGTTTCAGCCCTTCCTGGAAGTGAAGGTGATGGGTCTTGGTTATAAAGCCCTCAGCACTGTGGAGAATGGAAAATCATGATGCATATATCCCTGATCCCACCTAACCTGATCATATTATAAAATACTTCTGTGTACAGGTGCAAACATGTTACTTAAAAATAGGCAGACATGAACACATAAAAACACAGCTGCAACAGTATGGAGCCAGCAGACTGGGTAAATTAACCTGACCTAAGCTCTGTTTAGGGCTACATAATATGCAGCCTACAGTATAACTATACAATTTACTTACAGTATGTGTCTCCATCTTTTAGGTCAAAGTGGGTAAATTTGTCATGATATCTTCAGGTGAAAGTTCATATGCATGAAATTACAAAAATCCAGATGTTTTGGAAAGACGTGAATTTGAAAGCAGACATAAAAAGGAAAGTTTGCTACTAAGGTCATGAAAAGCTATGTTACAATAACTACAATTTACAAAATCAGCAGACAAAAACCTTACCCACAAAATTTCAGGAACTGGGCTGGAACTATGTTTCCCAGCTGTTCACAAGGATAAAGTCACCTTTCAAATAAACTAGTATTTAAAAGACATTTTTCATATTAGATTAAATTACAGAAGTTCCCTAGAAGGAACAAGCAGTGACTCATGAATTTTGGACATACACCGGGAGCATAAACCCTGCATGCCCTCTACTGCTTTATAGAGCTGCATGGATCATGAAAGGTAGCCTGTGAGCAGTGGCTGATTACAGCTGTCCTTCTACTGAAAGGAACCTGGTGGGGTCCTATCCCTACTCTCAAACCTTCGGTTTTGCTGAAAGGGAATAAATAGGTAGGTGCTTAACATTAATTTATTGTGAAAACTGGGAACAAGAAAGCATAACACCATTAAAAAAGGCACTCTGAATTGTTATATGTACAGCTGCAACAAGCATAGACTGAAGACTGTACGGACTGTGAGGTTATAAGGCAAGAATGGAGTTCAGTGGACAAACACACTAAGATGGAAAGCTGCAAAGGGAACTTCCCTCAGCCTTTTGCTTTCCAGGCTATACCTGGTCACACCCCTTAGCCTCTCTCAGTATACCATATGCCTCAGTCCCATGATTTATTGCAGTCTTCCACTGCCTAAAAGAGCACTGTAAAAAAAGAGGCCAGACTCAGGGGTGCACAATGAAAGGACAAGGAAGCAAAGCAAAAATTTAGAAAGATAAATTCAGGATGGACATCATACAAAGAAATTCTTCACAATGAGTGTGCAAAGCACTGACACTGATGGCTCAAGGAGGTTGTGGCCTCTCCATCCTTAGAGATTTTCAGAACTTGCGTGGGCAGTGCCCTGAGGAACTTATCTGCCTTTGAAGTTAGCCTTATTTTCAGAAGGAGGTTGAACTAAACGACCTTCAGATGTTCCTTCAAAATCATTTATAATTTCTGTGAATCTGTGGTTCTAAGAATACTCGTAACCGATGGGGGAAAATATAAATTTTAATACCAGCTTTACAGCTGAAAAGTTTTGCATTGAATTCACATGGAAAATTTATTGTTTCAGGTTCCAGTCCATAATTCAGACTCCCATAATAGTCATAAAATCATAACTCAGCTAACATTTGGATAGAGATTCCATAGGTAAAAACTGTGGAAACTTTCCTTCAATGTCCAGATGTCTGCAGCTGGCCTGCGCAAATCTGCTCCGATTTTGATGCTTGTGAGCCTCTGACTGCTGGCGATGAAGTCAGAGATCTATCCCATCTGACTCTTCCATGTGCGGCAGCTCTGGCAGACATGTTAGATGGCTATAGAAAATAAGGGAAACAGTCTTACGGGTTACCATCCCAATGGACAGAGTGGTCATAGGGGACATTTTGGTTGTGAACTTTTTTGCGGATTTAGATACTGGGTAAAAGACTCTCAGTCTATAAGAAAATAACTTAATGAGTAAGCTATATAGTGTTCATGGACAAATATCTCTTAAACCTTCTCTACTTAGTGTGAAGAGTTCAACATTAATAATCACAGAGAAAGAAAAGGAGTGCTAAATCTATATTTCGGGGCACCCAATTTGAATGTGGGAATGTCAGGTTCAAGTGCCTGAGCAAATGATCACTTCATTATGCAAAGCAAAACATCCTTAAAAGAAGAGGCTGAACACTTTTAATCATAATACACTCCACAGACTCTGAGATAAAGTTGTGATTGTGGGATAGATGGAAAATAATTGTTCCCATATCTCCACGTGCTGGAACCACAAGAAGGATCCCACCAGTCTTCTTTCAGAGGTGACCTGCCTGAAGTGTCCAGATGGAATGAGTTCGGAGGTGAGACTCAATCGCTCAAGGCTGTGCTCACTAAATCACATAAACACTTTGCCCTGAAGCTTTCAGGTTGGTTACACTAAATTGACCTCATTTTGACAGCTTTTGTGGTCCCTTCAGATTCTAGCTGGGTTTTTTTTGTCAGCATCTGTATCCCTCCATCAAAGTATAGGAAGGTATAGGCATATAATCAAGAGTTCAGGATTTCAGTGGGTAGCAGCATATCTGAAAAATTACTACTTTTAGCTGTTATAAAGCATGATTCTTTGTGTAACCCCATCTACGTGTTTGGGGGGGGGTTATCTTTCTTTTCAGAATTTGAAATCTTAATCTGCAGATAAGAAACCGCATTTATAACAAGTCTTGCTTACCTAAATAATTATTATATAAGTATAATCCCCCTTATGCAGTATCTCTGTGGTACAGCATACCTTTGTATTCTGAAATTGCTAAAGAAAAGCAGAAAAAAAACTTCTTAATTAGAAGGCACTGAAGAAATGAAGCAAATGCATGAAAGGAAAAATATTATTTATAGTCCAGATGACAGTGTGGAAGCACAGGGATTTGATCAAATGCACCTGACTTACGAAAAAGAGAAAGCTTTATTTTGGAAAAAGTACTACTGTTCTGGAAAAAGAGGGCAAATCAAACCCCCCTTACAAGGAAAGAATTCTTCAGTGACACTTTGAAAAACAATGTCTAAATCCAATGTTATGAGATGTTTAAAAATATTTTTAAATGTTCATGAAAAAAATCCCACTTTGTTTAAAATTGTTTAGAAGTTCTGCCTATACCTTCTAACAGATCTGATTGTAACAGTTAATCCACCATAAGATCATTTTGATTAGCCTATAGACCAAGTTTTTTACTACTTTCTCAGAATCAGACTCTGTAAGTGGGGTTGTTTTTGTTCCCCAAGGAACAGGAATGAATTTTGGTGAGATAAAGCAGACCAAGTCTGGGATACCAATGTGAATTGTAGCACTTTTCTTTGCCAGAAAACATAACTAGCTGCTTAATAGTACAGAATTTGCTGACTTTAGGCTTCTATCTTTCATCAGACATGCAAAACCTCACACACCTCATATCCCTTAAGGAACTGCTTGCTAGGTCCACCTCTGGGCACAGCTGCACTGGGAAATATGCATTTTCTTAATAGACAGACGAACTAATTGCTGGGGTTGATGCACTGGCACTCAGCAGAGAAAGACACTACTGTACCACTAACCTGGAGAGCTACCATGCCAGGAGTTCCATGCTAGTATGCAGGTTACTGCTCCGGTTTTCTTTCCTACTGCAGCTCAAATAGTTCTTGTATTGCTCAGTTAGCACAAGGGTTTATGGCTATGGATGTGACTGAGTTACCATGGAGCCTTTGGACCTGCAAAAGTGAATGGGTGGTTAGATTTAACTATACAGGCAGCTATGCTGTGCAAAAAGAGCATTTTGGTCTTTATCCCTTGTTTCCTAGTGTGGGTTAAAGCATGCAAGACAGCAGTGTTATCTGGTCAACCTGACCAGAGCACATATTCCAAAAATCACAAGGACACTTTGGAATACATTGAATAATATCTGTAAAAATGTGTTTCTATTGAAGATAATGATTTTACTGAAACATGCATAAGACTTCAGACCGAAGTACTGAAAGTCTTTAGAAATTTCATACATTATAACCCAATTTAATATAAGTTATCCTTAAGATAAACAAGGCCAAGTGCTGTCTTTCAAAATTCCTGTTTTCATCAACATTACGGTATCTCATTGTGTGTATCTGTGATCCATCTTAATCTGTATACTGGTTTCCAAACTCAATAGACAAATATTTCCTGAACTTCCTGTTTAGACTTCATCATTGCAACCATTTTGCTGCCAATAAAATAAACTGTAATAAATTCTCAAAATCATGTAAGAGGTTGCATTGAATTCAAGAAGAATTTGTGATTCTGTGTGTAAAAATGAGATGGTTTTATTCAGATTCCTAAGTTTGGGTAAGAAAAGTCATCCTCAGCAGCGTTTTCATTCCCTCCCTAGATTCAAAATGATGACAGTTATGTTGTTCTCAATGAAAACCACAGTCCTGAGGTGAAGTGTGTGCTATATATAGAATGAGGGAAAGAACTAGGCATTTATGTCTGGAATTCACAGCAGCCAACATGATGAGTGGGGAATCATCTGAGATATGAGTAGCCAATGCTGGAGCACAGCCCTGACTGTTAAGAGCCTCTGGAGCACTGCACAGTGCTTGGATAGGGATGGATGCATGAATTCTCCCTGGAGCTGGGTTCCAGAGCTGTCGTCAAAGAAAAAGGTGGTGTCAGTTGGCACCAAAGTGCTGTGTGTTGAGGACTTTTATCTATAGTGTAAAAAATTAGTTTCAACATGTTCCGTCTGAAAGGATAATGAGTGATGAGTATTCACAGTGAGTGAGATTCTAGATTCAAGTCAAGACTCTGGAAGAAAACCTGAGTGCTTTGGGAAATGCCAACTCTCAAAAATTATGACTAACATGACAGTTCAAAAAAAAAATCACACATTCTAATGCTTAATTCCAGTATTTGCCAAAGAGTATCCACATTAAAAATCAGACCAAAAAATATTACCATTAACAGAGAACAAAATAAGGGCTGAGTTTTCATATAGCTTATGCCATTTGGCTTTTCTTTTTAAACATTGAAAAAGCACCTGAACTTGAATTTCTCATCTGGAAGAATCACTAAAGCAGAGCTTTATTATAAGGGAACTAAAATATTTTTTTCATTACGTTGTGGGAGTACTCATTTATGAAACCCTTGTCATTTATTTTAGAGGACAGACCTATCTGTAAGTCTAAGCTTTTCAGAATTCATTATCTTATTATAGGAATCTAAATTGAAGACAAATTCAAAAATTTTTGTACTTTTTTAGCAACAGAATAGAATAAGAGAACAAAAGTAATGCTAACACCTAATAGCTTGTTTTCACTATCTTTATGCTATCTTAGAATATTTAATCCATGATGGCTTACTTTTCAAAACTGCAGATCTACAGAATGGGCATCAGATGTCTAATTCATGTTTTACTTTACCATTAGTTGCCTGGAAAATATTAATCATCTAACTAGCCACATGTAGACCCAAGAACTCAATGTATGTGTGCAATTGATAAATGCATGTTTGATATTAAATTTAAGATACATTTAGTATATATGGTTGCACATCTAGCACATTAAACACTGGGTCCCTGGGTAGAATAGTTTTGTTTCAGTGTTGAAATTTTTGAAAGCATGAAAATAAATTAAGGTAAGAGATTGACAGCCATATTTACATAGTAGGTAAACTAAACCTAGCTAGCCAAGATAAATACCAGATCTTGGCATTGTGTCACAGAATCTTTATGGTGTCACTGTGGTAAAGAGCTCAAAATAGAGAGAGAAAGGGAACAGACAGCCAAAAAAATCCTTAACGAAGCATATTCAGGAGAGCACTGTATTTCCCTTAAAAGCTGAGCTATTTTCCATAGTCATTCTGTTCTGAAAAATGTTGCTCTGCAACTATCTCTTTAAGCTGAACTACTCGGTTTTCACTCTGGTTTTTACAAGGGAGTGAAGGTGTGCAGAAAGTGAACTGCTAGAAATTTACTTCTGGGTTTTAGAATAGGATCTCATCTTCTTAAATTGTATATATACAAGTGGGAAGGTGACATCTGCATTTCAGAAATTAAGCCAGCCCAACCATTTTCCACAGTTCCTTTAAATAATGTCTCCTGATCTAACCTAACAATTCCCCAGGTAAACTCCTTATACTTCAGCTGCCTGCATATGCACAGAAATGCCTACTTAAATAAGAGATGCAATTTCTCCCACTGAGAGGTCTAGGTAAGCAATTTTAGTCTTCTAGGAGAGGTGTAAGGCGCCTGCTCCTAAGTCTGTTTTGATTTTATTTCTCATTGGAATTATGTAGAATAAAATGCATCCGTAGCAGCAGCGTCTGGAACATCTGTGCTGGCCCCTTTGATCTATTTGCACTGTCCCTTGGGCTAACCTCAAGGCCTCACTCATCTGCTTTATTTTAGACTCTTTGGTCTTGCTGTCCTTTTGTGGCTTCATTTTAAAATCTGTAGCAGATATTATTAATTGGGATATATCACTGTCTGGTGATCAAAGAACTGGAAATAGAAGTTTTGTCTTTCTGACTCTGAGTAAAACTCAGAGCTTCCTACTCTATTTCAAGCAGCAATGCAAAAACAGAGAGAGATCACCACTATATTCAAATCTTCAGAAGTGAAAGAGGCAGATGGAACCCTTAGTAAATGCAAACATTTGCCTGAAGTGATCTGCACGGCTGTCTGGAGCTACCTGTAGAGTATATGGTGAAGGGTACATAAACTGGACTTACTTCTGCAGGTTTTGAAGGAATATCTTTTCTCTAGTCATCACGAGGGGAATTTAAGAGCATGTTTCAGATAAATTGGTTGTCTTTTGGAGCAAGACACCTAGCATTTTAGTAAAGTAGTACCCAAATTAGGCACAGTGCATTGCAGCCTTTGCTAAATGGAGAAGTCCACAGGGCTGGTAAATTAACTCTGCTTGCAGTATACTCCTGGGTTTGCTGGTGATGAACTATACACATGCTTGATGTTTAACAGACCTTGCTTTGTATTAAATCTGAGACATATGGCAGCCATTACTGAAAGCAAGAAATTTTTTCACCGTCAGCAACTTTGACGTTGAAACAGAACAACAGCTCTTGTCCATATCTCCTCCCAGTGGGTCTTTCTTAGTCTATCTTTTTAGCCTTTCCAGTCTTTCTCGAGCTTGTGGACTATTCGAGTCGCAAGCATGTACACCACTCTGCTCTAGGAGATACTACCACCTCCTGCTGTTGTTGGTGTTCCTCAGTGTTTGATTTTTTTTAATACAGATTCTCTTATTACATTGCTTAACAATGATGATGTGGATTGCCAGGAAGACATATGGAGCAAAAATTCTGTGATAGCTTGAGACATCTTCCTCAAACTAGAATACTCCCAGCAGTATATTTAAAAGGTCTCTAAAATTCACAGAGTGGGCATTCACAGTATTTTTACTGTAACAATTTTTGCACTTCCTTTTAGTGTCATGAAAATACCTTGCATACCGTTACCTTTTGGGACACTGTTCATGATCTCAGGAGCAGTTCATGTTTCACTGATATTTTTCTTTGATTGCTCAGCTTCACATGTTAAAAATTACTCCATTAACACAAAATTCTTAATCCTTTCTTACTGAAACTAAGGCTCTGGAAGGTATCTCAAGTTGAATACTCAAAGCAAAATCCCTCACTAACCATTAGTCGTTTTTTAAAATCTTGGCCATGGTCTTTTATTAGTCTGTAAAATTTTATCACCATATATTGCACCCTGTAAATAATAAATGGTAACACCAGATGATGGAAGACAGAACAAAACAAATGCGTGATTGAGAATTTGTGTGTAATCGTGAAGGTTTCCTGGAAAGCAGGCCTCTTTGTAAAATCTGCTTGGGCACCCAAGCAATCACTTGCTCTTGCAGAGATCTTTCCCAGACTTTTGAGAATACATACACATTACTGAGAAAGTCTTAGTAAATTTTTTGCTGTTTTCTTCTCCAGGTGAAAAACCGCTTCTTTGAATTGGATGGCAGATGTGTTTTATAAGGATCAAATATCTGGCCTGCAAATCCACAAAGGGCAGACTGCAACGTGCCTCTCCCTTGTTGAACAGTAATTCATACATATAGGCCCACTGCCTGTCACAAGGTAAACAGCAAGTCCCTCTGCCAGTGACTTCTGTGATAACATCACGAACATCTGTGCGTGATTAGCAGGTTGAAGGGTAAATTCAGACCCCCATGAAGTGCAAGATAAATCAGTCTTTCTTTTTTTGTTAAATGTGCAACATCTGGCAACTTACATTTAAGTGTGTCACAACAGATATCTGCCACCAGGACTCACTATTTTAAACCCTTCAGTATAACATTGGTGAAGGTCTCGGCTTGTTCTTTAATGGTGGACAGACCTCAGCACCTCTGTAGCCTCTCTACACAGTCTGTGCAGATTTAGCACAAATGCAAACCAGTTTTACATTGCACTGCCTAGATTTCTCAAGAATCATAGATACACTTTTCATAGTGAAACCTCCTTAAATCATTCACAACTGAACACACAACTATTTTAACCTTCATACAGTGGTGCCCTCACCTCTCCCCAACTCTCTTCTCTGGAGTCCAGATGAAAAGCTTCTTCATCATTAATATGTGGTACCACATCTGCTGTGGGAGGACAAAGGAAAAGTTTTCAGGCCTAGTTTGTAAAGTGACACTTATAATGAAAGTGTTTATACATTACATCATTGTTATACTTTTGTGCTTATAATTAGTACTTCTGCTTAAAGCTAGACTCTTTATTTTTAGGTATAGATGTAAATTATTTTCATCTAGTTTAAGATTTTTAAATATACATCTTAGTATGCACGAAGGAATCAATTTTATACCTGGCTTATAAGAAAGCCCTAATAATCTTTAAGAAAAGTGTCTGGAGTTCTAGCAGAGTGAAACACTTAAGCACTTGTTTTATTTTTAAGTGCATACTTAAACCATGTAAAAATTACTGGTACTGAGGCTGTATTTTTTTTGCTAAATAAAAACCAAAGTAATAGAAACATATACTTATGAACAAAATCTTTTGATGTGTTTAACATTAGCCCTGCTGAAATCAGTGGAAGATACGCCTGTACTTAAGGGCTTCTTTCCTTCTTTTGATTACTTTTTTTTTTGTCTACTCTACTTCTATCCTTCTTTTGAGACATTCTTTGTTTAGGAAGGGAAGTACTAAACATTGTGAAATAAGCTGTTAGAAGTTTTATTATTAAAAAAGAGTAGGTAAAACTGAATTAAAATAATTATATAAATAAGTTTTGTAACTAATATAAACTCATAAAAGGTATCAGGATATGTTTTGTTTCCAGCATTTTCATTAGCTATTTCCTTGAAATATTTATGCCATTGTTCTGGCTTCGAACATAGATAGTTTTCCTGATACTAAGGTGTTACTTTACTTTTGGACTAAAAAAAATAATAAAAATCCTTCAAAATACTTAATGTGAGAAATACGTGTCTATGCCTTGGAGAGCAAGTTGGCTGGAAACAGTTTACTTTAGATCAATAATAAAATAAGATATTTAATTGGTGCCTTCATAATTAAAAACAGACGTCACTTCAGGAGACACTGGAGAATATGAAAAATTTGTAGAAATATATGTGAATATATCTCTGGACAAAAAGGAAAAGGCATGGCTTAATCCCTAAAGAAATGAAAACATGTTATTAAAACATTCCTAGCAAATGCTTTTGCTATCTTCTTCTCCTAATAGAGAATTATGTCTTTAAATGGCAGCATCTGCATTTGATAAAAATCAAATAAAATATTTCCGTACAAACAGATGGCACTGTTTTTAATTCTTTGTGGCCAGTTCAGGTATTATGAGAATGAATTATGATGTAAGCAAACTTTGCGTGCAAAGTATTTTTTGACAAAAATTTTGAATAAAGTTACACTTTGTGTTACCTGTTTTATCTCAGCCCGTTCCTCTCATCTGTTAAAACATAAAAATCAAATGCGTTCAGCTCTGTGGCTGCTTGATACTTAAGTCAGGATTTGCTGTCTTTTCCTGCCTAGGTGCTGAGGTGCCTTAGTTATTTTAGGGGTTAAAAGCTGTAGCCACTGATGCGTATATATTAGGCTGTATTCATAGAACACGGCTTGTAGCCTGCCTCAAACTATTACAGTCGAACAACAGTGACCAATAGAAAGAGAAGAAGATCCAAGAAAGCTGAGGTAAGCCCAAACTCTGAAGCAACGTCAAATTAGAAACAATAGCTAATAAGGTGTGCATGGTAATACATCTGGGAATACTAGCATGTACTTCAAGTTTTATATGCTATTAATTCTTAGGAGGACAGGAAGCAACACTGTGTTTAGCAGCCAAAGGCTGTGAATTTACAGTGATTTCTAACTGCCTTCAGATAGCTCCAGGAACTTGACTAACAAGGTAAATTATATTTCTGTTCTAAAATGTTATTAAGGTTATGAATACTTACATAGTGAGAAGGAGCCATTTCACTGTGTAAATTAGAGATGTTATTCTTTAGAAATATATTTTCGTTTTCTGGAATGCTTCCAGATAGGAGTTTCTGAGGCTGATAGATCTGTAGGATACAGCACTTGTTACTACTAATAACAATGCTGAAAATTATTAAATGATTACATATCATATGCAGCAACTTAAATGAGCTCTTAACCTTACTGGCGTATTAATCCTGGTGCATATGAGAGTTTACTTTTTGTTTAAATACGATTTTTTCCAAAACTAGCTTCCTAATTCTGACCAGAAATTTCAGCTATCAGTCTCTTGCTTCTGCTTTGCAAAATGTTGGCTAATCTTCATCAGAAAGCAAGAAGGACAACAGAGTTTGTGGTTTCTGAAGCGCTGTTTTTGTGCTACACAAATATTTCCTGCTGGAGTAAATTATCATCGATGATTTTGTTCATCCTCTAGTGGTGGAAGAGGCTAAACAAAGCAAATAATTGACTAGGTAAAAGAGATACAAGATGCACGAGTGTATATGATATAATTTGGTTAGGACTCACACTTTGTGTAGTTATATCAGGTATTTGGTTTGGCTGTTTGCTTTAGAGAAGGAAATTCATAACTTTGGATATGAGAGAGTGAATGAGGGAGGGGAATGGATTGCTAAAACATACTGCCTCCACGCTTTTTAAGAACATGACCAACGAACAGCTGTTAAAACACTCTTTGATCTTTCGGTTTTCTGTGATGAGAAAAGACCATGGAAAATCTGATCCAGATGCCATTATAATTTAAGAGGGAGCAAAAAAGAAAAGAGGGTATTATTGACTTTAAAAGAAGGAACACTGAGTACAATAGTATTTCCATCATAAGAGTATTGATAGCTTTATTGAAGATGGTACATGATATAAACTAGTTTACGAGTTTGTAAAGGAAAATAAATAAATTTATAAGAAGCAGTGATTTAATGTCAGAAAAATGGTCTGTGTTTTCAGGTTCTTTGAAATGACGCTTGCATGAACATCAGTTAAACTGGTAGCCAATGTGAAGTCTAAGTTGAATCAGGAAAATGTTCTTCAACATATAGCATTGAATTGTTTATACCTCTTATATTACTGTTCCATTTTTCCCTAACATGCCACAAGTAATACCATAGAGGACAGAATTTTGCTGTTTATAAAGGAAATATTATTTTCTATATAATACTGCTTTGTTAAACTTGTATGCCATTAGAGAGTTCTGTTTAGAGACAGCTAATTGTTTTTTTCCCCTTCCAAGGCAAACAATGACTCTAAAAGTTTATACAAGCCTTTTACTCTTATTCTTGGTCAATTCTGTGTGGACTCGAACTGTGAGACAAGTTTATGATGAGCTGGATCCTGAGCATTGGTCTCACTACACTTTTGAGTGTCCCCGAGAGTGCTTTTGTCCTCCTAGTTTCCCCAATGCATTATACTGTGATAATAAAGGACTTAAAGAAATACCTGCCATCCCAGCAAGAATTTGGTACCTCTATCTTCAAAACAATCTAATTGAAACAGTTTCAGAGAAGCCTTTCATGAATGCCACTCATCTGAGATGGATAAATCTGAACAAGAATAAGATTACCAACAGTGGAATTGAGAGTGGTGTGCTGAGCAAGCTGAAAAGACTGCTTTACTTATTCCTTGAAGACAACGAATTGGAAGAGGTGCCTGCGCCATTACCAGTGGGCCTGGAACAGCTAAGACTGGCTAGAAACAAAATCTCCAGAATCCCAGATGGTGTCTTCAGCAACTTGGAAAATCTTACTATGTTAGATCTGCACCAGAACAGTTTGTTGGACAGCGCTCTTCAAAGTGACACGTTCCAAGGACTCAACAATCTTATGCAACTCAACATAGCAAAAAATTCACTCAAGAAAATGCCTTTAAGCATTCCAGCTAACACACTGCAGCTGTTTTTGGACAACAACTCCATAGAAGTGATACCAGAAAACTACTTCAGTGCAATACCCAAAGTGACTTTCCTTAGGCTGAACTACAATAAATTATCTGATGAAGGTATTCCCTCAAATGGGTTTAATGTTTCATCTATTCTAGACCTACAGCTGTCTCACAACCAGCTCACTAAAATTCCACCGATCAATGCTCATCTCGAGCACCTTCACCTTGACCACAACAGAATCAAAAGTAAGTGTGTGTTGTCAGTGTGGGATCCCAACAACATCTAATTATTTTTCAACATCTACTTAAGTATAAAAAACGCTCTTTGAAATAAAGAGATTGAAAATGTGCTCTAGATTATAGGGAGATGAGCAAGAGGACCTACTACAGGTCAGTTTTCAAGTCTAAAATATGACAACCAAATAAGTGCATGGAAGTAATATCACATGTCAAAACTTTTCATATAGATACATTAAATAACTTTGCAAGAAGATCAGAAATATGAGTTGATTAAGGAGTATTTGTGCATTCACATTTTGCTATATACATGCCAGTAACCATCTTGTGGGAACAAATGAAGTTTCCTACAGAAGGGCTAGGAATAAATAAGCAAGAAAAAACAGTTAAAAAGTGAGTGCAAAAAATTAGGATATTCAAACCACATTTGTATGATTCTTAGCTTTTCATAGTTCCCGGTCCCCTTAGGGACTTCTCAACTGAGAGGATTGCCACATGCTCTGTTCTTCTGAGTATCTCTCTGTCCACCTAAATTATGTAGTGGGAGCTTAATATGAGGTACTCTTAATACAGAATAAAATGTTGACTGTAGTCAACAAATTCTCTTTTGAATATGACTAATTAGAATGTGGATATTGAATATTTCAGGCTTGAATATTCTCCCCATCTTGATTACAGCACACAAAATGCTCCCATTTGGGTTTAGTCTTCATGACAAATTTTTCACCGACTTTAGAGAAGCTTTGACCTACTAAGGTTTATGCCCTCAAATGTCTTCCAAGATTTTCCACTTTGTATAAATGAGACAAGGTTTTGCACTCAAGGCAATAGAAGCTTGTTGTCATGTCATAGTTCTGCTTATAGTGCTGCTCTCAGATTCATCCAGGCACAGCAGGGATACAGTGGTTAGGGTCACTGGGTAAAGTATCTGCTCAGTAAGTTCCTCAGACCTTCAATCCTTTGTTTAATGACAAATCAAAAACCAAAGTGATGACTTTCTATCTATCACTGCATTCTCTACAGTGCAATGTCTACATATGTCTTCCTGTTGTGGTGATTTAGTTGAATAAATGGTTCCTTACTTCCGTATTGTGTCACTGTAGTTCACAAATATACTAAATATAATGGTTTGGCTTCCGTATGAAACAAGGACATATCAAAGGAAGATACTTATTAATAATTCAAGCTAATTCTCTGCATTTTGCAAAACAAATGTATGACACCTTGCAAGGAAAAATCAATTTTGTACAACTGGCACATATTTAAGTGGCTCGTGAGGAGTCTAACTGTAAATTAGAGTTAGGGCTTATGGCATACTGTGTTACCGAACATATTTTATTGCCCCCAGGTTACAAAGGGATTTATTTAAACTGCTGCACTGCAGGCCCTCAGGAGCAGACTTTATCTCCTGTTGCTTTAAGAGGACACAAACTGAAATCATTGGAATGCAACCTTTCCAGTTTAAGAATTGTTTTGTGTCTAGGTAGAAAATGAGTATTTAAAGAGCTGCCCGATTATCTTCCTTTCCTAAATAAGTTTATAAAAGGTTAAAACCATGAAAACTGATCTGTGTAGTATCTGCAAATTCAAGTCCCATCTTCCAATGGCGCATGGGTACCCATGAGCCTAAATCACAATGATTTTCCACAAACCTTATATTCCTTAGTGCTTTTCTCACTTTTCAAACATCATGACTAACTTCAGCGCAACGCTGCTCTTGATTTAACAAAAGACAAAGGTTTTCTTCTTAGAAACTACATGTAAAGTACTGAAATTATTATTAAAAAAGGCAACATGACACCTCAAATGAAATACAGATATTACGTAATGCACATTCTACTACATAGTATAATTGTTCAAGAGGTAAGGGATAATGACATAGTCTCCATGAGACGTTGCTCTAATATCTGACATCTCAAAGGGCCTTTAGGACTGCAAACAAGGAAATGTAATTCCACCATGCAGGAATAATAAGATATGGCATTAATTCTGTAGATTGTTTTTGTCTTCTTAAACCCGGGAAGCTGATGGTCAGTCATCACTCTAAGGTAACAAATGCAAAGGATTTGAAAGAAAAATAACTGTAAAAGCCTGGATCTTGCTTCTCTACAAGAGTCCTCCTGAAAGTTTACTTTTACATGTGCAGTACAAGCCCTTATTATAGTATTAAATCTCAAATAACTCTGCACGCCTGCCAATTGCTGCTTTGTTTTCACTTGGTGGTTCACAGTTACGCTGCTGGCATTGCAAGAGCTCAGACATCAAAATTTCTATGTAAATATTATTTGCCTACCTTTTATTGTATGCTATTGTATAACATCAGGCCTTATTTCTCCAGAGTTAATTTGTGAAGATATAAGGTGATATCCTGAAGCCCAGTGAAGTCAGTGAGAGCCTTAACACTGATGTCAGTGGAACCAGGATTTTTCCTGCAGTTGCTTTCCCAAGGATCTCAATGCACAGAGGAAAAAAAAGTACTTCAAAGTTAGAAGCAAAATAAACACAAACCCAAAACTAATTATGGCTCCACCAGCTACACACCACACCTGTTCCAAGGAATTTTAAAACATGCATGTTTACATAATTACTTATGACATACACATGCAAGGCTGTGGGGAGATGCCAAATGATGGAAAAGGGAGTGCTGGAGGAAGCAAAAAGAGAAGGCATGAAACAATGATGCAGTGAGTGAGCAAGGGGAAGCAGGTGGTATTACAATGCTATCAAAGCAGCGATAAAAGGGAGATAACAGTAAGTTCCCCTAGAGGAATGTCATCAGATTGGGATAGCTCCTCTGAGCTAATATTATTCCATGTGTAGAGGAACAGAGAAGTCCTTGCACCAAGTAGTAATTCCAGTGTATGAGAATCCTTTATAGGTTATTTGGAAAGAAATTGTTGAAGTTACAGATCCTGACTTGTTATGAGGCCCCTGCACTATAACTGGCACTGGCTTCTTTGCTGGAAGAGCCCAGAAAGGTACAGATTTCCAGGCTGATCTATGACTGCTGCAGTTAAATATTCTGTGAAAAAGGGAACAGGAGTCCAACTGTTCGATTTGGACCACAGTGGGTGCAGCTAGAGGCTACAAGAATAGAACAGAAATACCCTCAAATTCATATATGTCAGAATACATCTATCTCTGAGATCAACTTACTTTCTAAAGGTTTCTAAATCATGAGTTTTGCTGGAAAAGAAACAAGATTTCCTCTGGCTCTTCAGCAGACATAAAGTATTGGTCAGTAATGAGGACCTCTTCTGCAGTTTTCCCCTGCAGCAGCTCCAGAGTCTAATTTTTAAATATTGCACCCCTTAGCAATACTGTTGACAATAGGTGGGATTCATCTTGTTTGAATTAGCCATCCTAGATTTTGGTGTCTAGTTTGGGTTAGTCATACAGACCACCTACTCAATTAATGGAAAGAGATGCACAATTGCAGAGGAAAAATCATCCCATCTTAAGGAGCTGTGAATGACTTTTTGGAAGTGTTCTTCTCTCTCCAGAGTTTATAAACAGAACGTAAATTGTTTATGTAGACTGACACTTACCATCTACGTGGATCAGTCTAGGTAGGGTGACACGTACCCGTGTAGATGTATTGCCATGTCCTTCCTGCTTAATCAAAATTCATCAGTATACTTGCGAACAGGACTGCAAGAGAAAAGGAGAGAGGGCGCCTTTTAGTCCTCTGATAGTTTGAGTAGGATTTACTGTTCATGGGAAGAGAACAATAAAAAAACCAAACCACTTCATACCACACAACATTAGGAAATCACTTCTTCATAGGTGGCCTGTGGTTAGATAACTGCTGCCTCACTTTAAGGATGAAGTAATTAGCCCAGTGAAGACTAGTGCAGTGGGATAGTTTCCAGGTCAGAGAACACAGAGATTTAGAAAACACGTGAAGTCGTCTTGTCTCCTAAAGACAATAGTGCTCTTTGAAATCCTATATGGGCTGAGAAGGCAGATATTTTTTGCTACACAATGTTGATTCACTTGTAAAACTTTCAATAACTGCTTTCATAATGAAACCTCACTCTTAAGCTTCCTACTTCATAGCTTCACACATAAAAGTAAGTTGTAGCTTGTTTTATTCAAGAATATCAAACGCTTTACAAACATTAGTAAAATTGCACAGCATAGGCAAAGATGTTTTGACATCATGAATAAGATAGAAATTTTAGGCTTTGGCCAACTGGATGCATTTATCTAGTTCCTATGACAAAGATAAAGTCCATTTCCAAGATGCTGCAAACATCTGGGCATTTTTTTGAGTGGGTTTCTTTTTCTTTTGCGAATAAAAAAAACCTGGGGTTTTTTTTCATCATAATGTGAAACCAGTTTGGGGGATTGGAATCAAAAAATGTGTGCACATAATCATTGCTAAATATAAAGTGAGAAAAATTTTGGCAGAAAGCTTTTCTTTTCCTATTTCTGGGCTGCTCAAAAAAAAAATGTTGCATACACATTCTCCATTCAACCACTTTTTGCAGGTGCTCTTGGGCCAACAAGATCCTTAAGCAGCCAGAACAATCACTAAACACCATAATTTGGTCAAAGGAACTATACATCTTTCATAAACAAACACCACTTCAGTGTTTTCAAGAATAAGGCTAGTTTGAGGCTGAAATAGGTCATCAGCAGCCTCACTGTTCAACATCTGAAGACAAGATATGAAAAGCATTTTAGACAAGTGATAATGCAGAGGTAGTTTAGGGGAGACAATGTCAAGAATCCATTCTATTCTACTCTTATGAAAATGGGTAATGATTAAAAAGCAGTTTGAAATTGTATCTGAACTGAAACAAGCTATGTGTGATTTATAAAGAATTTTAAGGTCTTTCTGGCTTTCAGATTAGGAAGAAAAATATCCCATTGCGCAAGTTGCATTCTTGCAGTTCAAACAAACTGTACTAAAGTATTTGAAAAAACAGGAAAGTACAGATATTAAAAGCTGCAGACACTGTACTAAAAGCTCCTCAGATTCAATACTGTTACTATTTTGAATTCAAGATCTTCACTAGGGTATATTATCAATTAACGTACTGTCATTGCAGTAAAATGTTCAAAAATCCCTCAGCATTAACCTTGTTATGCTATCTCTGAGGGCAAAGAGCTATTTCTCCATGAATACTTACCCAGCATTTGTCTCAATTAGCTCCTCTCTGTGAAAGATAAAATTATGCATCTAGTGGCCCTTATTCATAATTGCAGCACATTAAATATCTCATTCACTGATCTAGACTACATTATGTTAAGATGCTTTTTTGCTTGAACAAAATAGCAGCTAATTGTTGATTTGGCATTTTCCTTCTCTGATAAAAGCAAGTCTACCACACAAAAATCAGTGGAATCCTGTTATATTGGTTTTCTAAATGAATTTTGTCTTCATGATCCTTGCCCATGGAAACTACCTAACATGTTGATCTACATTTTCAGGTGTCAATGGTACTCAAATATGCCCAGTCTCAATTGCTGTAGCAGAAGACTACAGTTTCTACAGCAACCTCCCTCGCCTCCGCTACCTTCGCCTGGATGGAAATGAAATTCAACCTCCAATCCCATTGGACATCATGATATGTTTCCGGCTACTTCAAGCTGTTGTGATATAAAGATACCACAGTGTCACTCTTGTGCTGTGAGAAGGCTAAGACACAAGTTTTGCTGGAATGAAACTTGTTCAAACTCACAAATCAAGAAGTAACAGCTTTGTCTTGACTTTAATTTTTTCTTTGCTTGTATCTTTTCTACAGCTGAAAAGATTGCTCTTCTTTCAGAAGAGATTATGGATGGACACGAAACGTGTGCTTAACACTTTACCTAAGAATTCCTAATGCAAATATATTGAAAAGCGTTTGTGTATGATCCCATACATTCCAAAGCAATTTCTTGCCTACTCCATCTTTCTTGTCAAATGCTACGATGTCTATTTCTGTTAACATCATTGTTACAGACAAATTATAGACCTTATTTTGTTACATAGTAACTAACTCAATGATTTTGGGTCCACTTGGCTAAATACATATGGTAGAAAAATCATGAGTTTTGTGACTTGCTAGTTATCATAACTACCCTACTGTCTTTTATAAGATAGTGAGTAACAGTGAAAAACCGCTTAACAGGTAAACAACTCATAAATTGCTGTCATCCCTTGAAGATTTATACTTTTTGAGCTCAGGGCCCAAATCAATATACTGCATATATATTGTTGTATGGATTCATTCAGTGTATGATTTCAGAATTGGAATACATTGATCCAACTCAAACCCAGGGACAAGGGAACATCAGATGAAATCTTGGTCTATCAAAGTGCCAATTTTCTGCTCTTTCATTCTTCAGTATTCTTTTTCCAGTTTTGACAGGATTCATTTCTGTAGATTTGGGATAGTCATTGAATATTTGGTTCATTTTAGTCTCTATAGAGATAAAACCAAGAACAGTAGTGGTTACATATTTTATAGACTAGGTACTTCACTAAAAATCTAATGGCTAGTTAATATAATGGTGATAGACAGAAAATCAAGAGATACATATCCCCCCCCAACTATTTACTCAACTAGTCAAATATTTGCATAGCAAATGTATCAGTTTAAGCAAAGACAATAAACTCAGATTAGTATTCGGCTATCTGCTGACTCATATACATGCACATAGTAACACTGGATTTTAGGGAAGTCCAGGTATTTAGAATACAGCACATTCACATTTTCCTAACAAGGGAGATATCAGCAGACATCTTTTTATGAAAACTGATGGGGGTTTTTTTCTATTTTTGTAAGACAATATTTCAATACACATCTTGAATATTAGATTCAACTACTCACAGCGAGAGTAAGAAATTTTCATTTCTGATAGTCAACACAACAGACTATCTGGCTGTCTTATTGTTTTCCTCTTCTTGTATTTGTAGATAGAAGCAATTAGTTGCTCTTTGATGGCTTGCATCTATTTCTAACATTTTAAGACTGGCCTCAGTAACAAGCATTTAAAGACTATGCACTTGGTATCATTTTTTCTTTGAAGATTAAGCATTTTCTTAAAACTAGATTTTTAAAAGGGTTGAGATCTGCAATTTCTAACATTCAATCTCTTTTCATCCGAAAATCAGGCCTTATTCTGTTTCAGTGTGCTTGCGGAATTAACCCAGTATAGAAACTCAGCATAGAAATAACCCATTCAGAAAACCTGTCACAAAAGTATACAATTTTGCAGTTCTTTTTGTGTGATTGTTAAGAAACTCTTGCCATTCTAGCAAAATATTCTCTGTATATCTGTGTTCACTCTATATGAAAAAAAAGATTTTAAAAGTCTCTACGGTATGTATGCATGTTTACCTATGTTCTTTACTCAGTAATAGCACAGTAATTTATTTTTTAAAAAAAAAAAGTGACAATACTACTATTTAAATTATAACAATGATTAAGTGCTTGTATTTGGAAATTAATTTCTACTTTAAACCCAGAACAAGTATACATACTCCAAAGTGAATATTCACAAGCATACATACACATTATTACCATTATTTACAGTGCTAATTTATCATAAAGTGTCTTGAATTTCCAAAAACTATGACCCTTTCAGGCACTGTATAGATATTAAAGCAGAAAAGACTAACCCAAAGAGATTTCAAGCTTATATATGAGAAGAGATGCTATGTAAAATCATATAAGGACACTGGAGCACCAAGGTACTGAATTTTCTTGATATTATGTGACAAAATCAGGGGCGTGTAGTCTGTTGAAATCCTTTTTAACAGTTCTTTTCCACCAGCTGGCCTGATATTAATGGATTTTTCCAATCTACTGTAGGGTGGAAAGCCTTATAAATTAGATCTTCAAAGGTCAACACTGTCTTATGGAACAATCGTTGGACACATGCAGATCGATGCTCAAGACTTGTCCCTGTCAAATCCCAGTTAATCTGAGTGAAGACAAAAACTCATGATACGTCCTCGGACAAACTTTTATTGGGTGAAGAGCTGCTGCTGCCAAGTGCTCTGTGTTCTACACCTTTAATGCAATCCACTGACTCCACATCTAGGAACTTTTTAATAAAAAGAAAATACTAACTATACTCATTTAGTCTAATTTGTCTCATCTTGATTCCCTGTCTCAGAACCAGCAGTATGAAGTAGAATGAAAAATAATTATGTTACTGCGGTGACCTTCACAAGCTAAATCAACTCTGGCTGGGAGTTGAGCAGCTGTACTGCATGCAATGTCTCTATTGGCAGCAGTCTTAAAGTTCTTAAATATTCTGGGAAACATGGTGAAACTTTTCCCTGGGTTACAATAGCTGGCTTAAATTGCATTATTGTGCAGAACTAAACAATGTAGGCTTTCAGCCACACCTCATCCAATCCATTCGTTATGCCAGAAGACTATAAAAGAAAATGTAAAACACAATGTATGATGTCCTCTTCCCTATGAACGGGATTCCTAAATCAATGCAAAAAGCATCACTGTGCTTAAAAGTTTGGCATTAATTCTTTCTAATCCAAGATTGGTCTAAGACTCACCACTAATATTTCCTGGTTCAGAAAAAACTACAATCTATTCCACTGCAAGGAGGGAGGAAAAGACCTCTCAGCTGTCCTGTCTGAGCCCACAGCTGCATTAATAAAGCCAACATTTGTTTCACTTCATTGTCAGAGCACATCGTGAACAGTTTTGAATGGAATACCATGTACAGAAACAAACACTTTTACAAGAATGCGAAGTTGAGTACAAAGCACCTCACCTTAAGCACACTGCAGTTGTGGTCAATTGTTAACCAAACCACAGGCACCTAGTGCTTTTCCAGAAATGCAGATTACTTATAAGTTACTTTAGAAATTATGATAGTTAACATAAATGTGCTGTCACCTCAGCCCAGGGTACAGACAGTTGCTCTGTAAAGAAAAGCATTAAAGCAAAATGAGAGGCTCAAGAACTGAGAAATACCCAGACCTTTCTGACATGTCTGCCAGCTTGATTGGAGGCTGGATGCTGGATCTATCAAAAGACTGTGTGGTTTTAGAACACAGTTAGCTCTGCAGGAAGAAAGGTCCTTTATAGCCTGCTGCCAGCATAGTTAAAAATTCAGCCATATGCCTGAATCTCCCTGATCCATACTCTTCTCTGGCATTTTCTGTTTCTTTTGAAATATTCCAAACAATTTGCTACAACTTTCTTCTTCGACACTTTTAATGAAAAATACCATTACAACGATCTGCAGAGATGCCAGCGACCACAGCAGCTTGCACGACACTTCAGGGAAAAAACACAAAGAGGTAAAAATTTGGAAGAGAACTAGAAAGCCAATTTGCATGTTCATAATTACTAACTCCAACATATACACTGCAGGGATTTTCATTCACCCATGCTGCACATTTATGGTTTCCAATGTTTACCACAAATACTCGCTGTCATTTTTCTAGCCTAGAAAAATTATTTGCTGATATTATATTGCAGCTACTTTTGTTATCTATCTAGAATTAGATTACTGTAACACCTGTGTTGGTTATTGAATATCCCCCTAATAATATCCCAGTAAGCTAATATCCCAATTCTGCCGTGTGCAGCAGAGAATCTTTGACATTGTTGAAGCCAGCAAGTAAACATCCTCCTCTTGACTGAAAGTCTCCCCCATAATTGCATTTTTTCCCCAGATTTGATTACCCACTTAAACAAAAAGGGTAGTTCTACAAGGCACCACACTGTCTGTGTAATGATACTCAGGAGCAGTACTAACAACTTCAGGTCAAGCGCATGAAGCAATATGCATTATTTCCATCATGTTCTGCCTTAGCTAATTTACCTTCTTCCCTATTAGTAGAGGTAATATTGCTTCTGAGTCCTGTGCTTGCTCTGTCAGTGCTAGTTCAAACAAACCTATACTGTAATGAATTTGATTCCTTTCTCAACACAGTTGTTTCTTACACACCATGCACTGTTGCCAACAGCCTGGGTATTCTTTTTACTGTTTTTGTCTTGGTTGCTGTAGTGTATGCATTTGACCCATCTATCTGCCTATCAGCTTGATTTAGTTTTGTTTCTGCAGTCTCTTTTAGTTTAAGCATGTTTATGCACCCTGCGCTGTTCTGATTTCTTCTATTCCCTGGCAGTTCAGCTGAGCCTGGGTTTCTCTAGGGGAAGCGCCGTCCGGGCTGCCGCACATGCACTGCAGCAGAACAGCGTGCCCCACTGCCCACAGCATTCACACCTCCTCCCATGCACATGTGAAGACCCAGGCTGAGGCTGTCATGTAGGTTGGGTGTATCTGGAAATTGCTTTTTCCAGGCTTCCTCTCACTGCCCCCAGCCTTTTTTGTAGGACAAATAGTGAAGAAATTGGAATTACATCTTCCACAAACAAAAGCTGTTCCTAATGAGGGGCTGGGGCAACAAAAGGTACATGTGGAATCCACAGATCTCAGTGAAGCTAGGCTTTTTCATTAAATCCTTTATTCATTAAAATGCTCGATCACAATTTTTATGAATTGTTGGTGAATTCAGAAAAAATATGCAAATACTTTAAGTCATGGGGAAGAAAAAAAATATTAAAACAGTGCTCATACTTCTTATTTAATAATCCTGTTGCTAAGATATCTATCATGTAACATGATATGCCCTTCTCCAGGTAATAAAACCGCAGAATTTGTCTGAAATCATACTCCTACTACTAGGAAGCTTATTTCAAGGAGGGTAATCTCCTTGTGATGCTCTGCTTTGTTACAAGACTTGAAATAATCCACCAATTCTCTGTCTTGGCAGTGAGGAGAGCCTTCATGGCATTATAGGATCTAGGCTCAAATCCTTGTGTGAATCAAAAGCAGAGTGAATTTTGAGTGTAGATTTTTTTTCTCTGAAGAGGCTCTTTTGGGAATCAAGCTAGAGGTTCACTCTGTTTCGTGAATCATAAGATTTGTTTGTTTTAATGACTGGAACTACTTCAGATGACAAAGACTGATAGCAACCCTTCCCAACACTGCTTAGCAGCAGAATAGACAGGAGTTATGCCTAAAATGTCTTCTCTGAGAAAGCTGCCAGGCACAGAACCCTCAAAATCTATGCCTCTGAATTACTGGCCAAAAGGGGAAGTGAAAGATCTTGGTGAAGATTTTCTCTGAAGGTCATTGGGGTTTGGATCTTTTAAAAAGCTAATCATTCATGTGTTTGTTTTGGTTTGTTATAAGTTCTTCAACATTCAGTTTAAAATGTAACATGTAAATACAATGTGAAGTTTATTTTCTATTTCAATAAGAAAACAAATGAAAATAAATAATTCTTAGTCAAGTAAACATAAAAATTTTTATATTGGTCTGATCATCAAACAAACAGAAAAAAAAACTTTCTGTTCTTGACCCAAGATTTCCATGCTTTACTTTCTTCCTCCATTGTTCTTTTTTACTTTTGCATTTTCTCTGGGATCACGTAACAGAATTATCAGATATAAAGAACATTGAGAATTATTTCAGCTGCAATATTATGTGTGCTTCTTATTCTCCTCAAAGCATTACTAATACTTGTGCTTGTGTTTTCCTGCTTTTGTGAACTCTGCATACAGGCCTCTTTTCCTGTGCTGTTTCAATCACAATTGTCAATACTTGTGCAAGATGCCTGTTCAGGAAATACAGTGCTCCCAGGGATTCAAGGATTTCTGTGACACCTGCTTTCCTCATGCTTAGACATCCACTGCCTACCTCCTGAAGCTCTCATGGGACTTATTCCTGGTGGTTTAATACTATCTTGGTACTGGGATTTTTACCAGTGTTGGTACTGTGAAGGATGAAGCAGGATAAGTCTCATTACACGGGCCATCTGTGCTGATGCACCTTGTGTCTGAGAAGATGAAGCAGGTGACTAGCAGCTCAGCATTATGAAGAGGTTGAATTGAGTGGTAGGAATCAAGGCAAGAAAGGTTCAACAGCTAACTGAAGTCTGTTTTATCACAAATACACAGAGCAGAAAATTATCCCGCACAAGACACAGATGCACATGTAATTGTGGCAAACTTTCAGACTTACAAGTAGGTGCACCTACTTGTATAGGTGGCAAACACAGAAAGAGGCAACAATTAGTTCTGTCTGCCTGAGGATCAATAATGATGAAAAAAATGAAAACCAATAGTTTTTTAATTTGTTTTCAAGCTCTAGAAGCTTGGAGGATCCTAATACTGATTGAAGTCCAAAAACCCACCTGACACATTCCACTTGGCACATTAGACCCCTATAACACTTCCATCAAATTTAGAAAAAAAAACCCCTAAATCTTTGGTATATCAGCTGTGCTTTCTGTCAGAGGTTATATAGAACATATGCTCCCTGAAATACAGTTTCTTCTACAGCAAATCTTAACCTTAAATGTGTCAAGAAGAAACTATGAAACAAGTTCACAACCTCACCTATATCAATGTCAGCAAACAGTCCCCTTTAGGTGCGAGCTGCATGCACTCTGGAGGGCCAATATGCTTTTAAAGTAATTGCTTCACCCCTTTTCATGTTTCCTTCAAGCAGCCGTACACACAGATTGAACTATCTGGACATCCATGAACTGCCTGGAGAAAAGACATCCCAGTTCTCACACTTCCATTCCCACAATGGAGTCTGGAGGCTGAATGCAAGGCAAGGGAAGGAAGGATCCTGGTTTGGCTGGGGAAATTTTCATGGTAGCCCTTGATGAATGGAAAATGAGCCAGGCATCTTACACTAGGATGTCTAAACAAAAGGCTAAAAAAAGGCAACCTAAAAATAGAGAATTCTTCTTAATCACCTTTTGGATTTTAAGCATTCATAGGGTTTATAAAATCATACTTTATACCAGCTTAACATGACTAAAAATGTCACTGTTCTTTTTTAACCAAAGCTGAAATTCTCTGTAATCAGTGACTTGAGGAACAGAACTTTTAACATTGTCACTACCTCAACCTCACCTGGTTCAGTGCCTTTTGTCACTGAGCCCACTTAATGGTCTCCCGCAGCTGCCCCTTGAGTAACACTAGCTCAACTCATCGCTGCAAATAGCAGAGAGATCTCTGGAAAACTATGTGTTAAGCTCGGGCAGTTCTCTGCTAAGGCATAAAACCAGAGGGACTTCAGAGAGAAGAAATGGTGGAAAGCTGTGAATGCAAAAATATAAATATTTTTCCCCCTAAACTTGCTCTTTTGATTGCACTGACTGACTTAACTTTTGCAGGGTTTTAGGATAATGTGTAATGATTTGTCTTTTCTTGTTTACCTTCTCAGTGGTAAACAGTAGGTTGGTGACAGGAATGGATTTGTGCCGTTGTTTTTTTTCATATTGACCATTGTGACCAGGTCTAAACAGTCATCAGTCAACAATTCCAAGTCTCTAGAAACTGTTTAAACATAGCACTTCAGGCACAGCCCAGCAGTTGTGAATGCTGCTGAAAGCTCATATAATCATATTGTTTGGCTTTTTTTTAAAAAAAGATAAAAGCGCCTCTCATTTGAAAGCTGTTACCGTTTTCAAGGAAAATACGTCAAATACTCCTACAATTTTCATTAACTTTTTCTTCATGTCAGAAACTGTTTCCATAACAGTTCTGATGAATTCATGCACCTTACTTAAAAGGAAAAGAGCTTTGAACAGGCAAGTCTTATTATTAGCAGACAATCAAAAATATTTTAGAGAAATCTTTTCACATTGATCTGCTAGAAGACACGTTTTGTATTGAATATTTGCATCCCGTTAAAATGAAAACACAGCTTCTAAATAGTCCCTGCTTTCTGAGAACTGGGAATGGCCTGAGCTGGTGACTGCTGTCTACTCGTTTGCAGGGAATGGAAATTCCTGTTTTTTCAAGAGACTAAGCCCTCAGAACAAAACATCTTAACTCATCTAAAGATGAGTGGAACTTGCTGAAGCCCTATGCTTTCTACAGCTAAGAAGTGATGAAAGCTCTACAAATTAACCAGGTCAAACAGCCAGTGACCAGGTGGTGCTTCCCCTCTGCATCACAGGATCATGGAGCTACGTTGTCAGGTGCTGCTGAACTGTGAGCAGATACAAACAGAGTGGAAAGGGAAGTGATGTGATAAAGCCCATTTATATGTGATATGTTCACATGAACAAATGGGGTACAGGTTAATAGTTTACAGTCAAAGTGGCTGTGGATGGTATTCTTCACTTAGAAAAGTATATTAGATTTAGCCACATTGTTTCTCTTTTCCACTTGAAAAAAAATCCAACCCTCATACAGTACTGTAAGTGTGGAAAAACTGTCTGTTTAGGGAGTATTCTTAGAGATCTCAAAAGTCTATGCAGGAGCTTCAGCTGTAATTGTTATCAATTTTACGCAGTACTCTCAGATATATGAAAAGGTTTTTGTTGTGGCCAATATTTGGTCAAATAACAAAACAACTGTGTTTTTGTCATTTGTCATGTCACCAATATAACCCCAATTTGATAAGGAAGGAGGCAAAGGAAGTCAAATAGTAGAAGAGAGAGGATGAGAGATGTGAAAAAGAAGACTAGGAAGGGACAGAAGAGAAGGAATTTGGGGTGAGGGTTATAAAAGAGGAAGAAGGAAAATAAGACTAATCTGGAAAAGAAGTAAGCTTGAGAGATGCCTTTTTGGGCACCCCTTTGCACAAGAGTAAAAGGAGCGGGAAGGAGGCACAAAGAGCTCAGATGCTTTTTTGGAGGAAAACTGAGAGCCTGGAAGCTTGGAAACTGCTGGTCCACAATGCCTCTTGTACCAGTGCTGTGGTCTTTCCTAAAATCTGAGACTTATAATGCCTCAGCCTAGTCTAGTCTTACTTCTTTTGGGAACTGGCAAGACAGCAACAGCTAATAGTAAGTGTTTAGTATTTGCGATGCTGTCTAAAGTGCTGTGATTAATGTGTAATCCAACATTTGAGCCCTATCCAAACACAAAGAAACTGTGCCAATGTGAAAATAACACCCATGAGCTTTCTTCAGATCATGCATTACTATATTCCGTGCACTGTTTCATGCTGATGTGGAGTTGCTTTTCATAATGAATTCCAGAAGGAATACGGTAATATGCAACAACCATGAATTTCATTGAAGATTTGTTGGAAACCACATGAAGAGGCAATGTCAGATGGCAAATCAACTCTGCAGTGTTCTCAGGCTAAACCTTTATTCTGTAAACCATATTCTCCCTGTGCTTAGTTTTATCAGCTAATGGTTCAGACACTGGCTGATAAAAGATCGATGGTCTACTAATTTTCAGTGGCCCCGTAACTTGTTGGGTTTTCCAGAAGTGCTATGGCCCCTTAAATACTGAATCATGGCTCAGATGTAGTACAAGCTCAAAACCAAAGTTTTGCTTCTTACTAGCCTCTGCTTAATGTTGTGCAATGAAAAAGTCCTCATTTTTTCTAGGAATACCAGAAAAAAAGAGTGTCCATGCTGAAGGCTAAAAGTTGACACTGGATGATTATAGAAACGATGTTTAAAGAAGTTCTAAGTACAGTCCCAACACAGGTTAATCACAAAATCTTTGAAATCTCTACTCTTGTAAATGGGATGGCTTTGTAAATTCATCCTATTCATGACAGGTAGACAACTGGATATTTAATCTTGATTAATATGGACCAAACTCAAATTGAAGTTCAGACTGTAGAATGTCAGAAATCCAACTCACAGGAATTTTTTCACTGGAGAAGAGGTTACCTTTCCAGATAAACATTTTTCAGGCTTTTAATTTTTTTTAATGGCAGATAAGCCTCTGATCTTACATCATTTGGGGTTCCAGGAATCTAAGGGCGAATCATTCATTAAATGGATAGATTGGGTTACTTTTGTCCCAAACTGATTCCGGTCAACAAATCGACAGTGAAAACAACAGCACTGTTTTGAAATGGCTATGACAGCAATAGCAACAAAATTCAGCTGTTCCCTCAGCCTAGACTATGAAGTCAGTGAAGGAGTCGTTCCCAGACAGCGAGGGTGACCTTATAGGCTCCTATTAAAAAATGAAGGGAAAAAGAGGGGTAAAAGAAAAATTGAGTGAATTTCCCTAAGTCTTTTTCTGCTTTAACAATGCCTAGAACAGTGCAAAAAGAGATTGAGGGATGAATTTCCGTGACAAACAGGAGGAAAAGCTGAGAGGAAAGGGTTCAACCACTCTTGAATCAAACCCCTCTACCCACAGTATTGTTTTTTGGATCAACCTTAACACAACAGCATTTTTATTTCAATACATAATCTAGTTAAGGAAAAAAACCGTTGTTCTGGATCATGCATTCCCTCTCCACATCTACACATTTTCTTGCCAGGATCCCACAGTGGCAGGGTTGTTCTTTGTGTCAATAGTACATGATTGAGTGATATGTACGCTCGTTTCAGTATGCTGTTTTCCAATTCAATACATGTGTAGCACACACAAGAAAGATATAGCATACATATAAGACACAATAGAGGAAGAGGCACACGAGTGAATAAAAGATATTATGAAATAATTCATGAAACTGGTTTTAGTTAGAGAAAAACAAAGCTTTTCACCATAATAAATGCTTCAAGCTATTCCGGAAATAATCCAAGAGAAATTAAATAACAATGAGGTACATGAAAGCTTCTGGGTTTGCTATAGTAACAGCTGTGTCTAGAGAAACTGGACAAGGGGGGTTGTTATTTAAATATGTCTGTTTTAAATAGTATTTTCTATTCAAGCATACATCTCTTGTCCATTAAAAAAAAAAAAATCCAGGGCTAAGCACACAGGACAAACACCATATGATCTTCAATAAACAGCCTTACAATCAAACACCATGTAATTAGTGCAAGAAATGAGTGCCAAAAACTATGTTGTGATTCCATGAAATGTACCTTTAAGGATTTGTGAAAAAGAATAGATATTCTAGGACCTATGCCCATCTATCCCATTCTGTTCCACATGAAAGAAATCATATTAGATCAACTGAATATCTGGAAAGAATTAAATCATCATCTCTCGTTGGCAAGCCTAAAGGAAAAATTCACAAGAAAGCACAGTTTTATATAATAAAAGTTCTCATATTTCATGGAGGAAAAGGGAAAAAAATAACTGTGAAAGGGAAAGTTTTTGTTGCCTTTGGTTATTCTTCTCAGAGAATATATTATAGACTTCTCCTCTGCTCCCTTTTATTTTCTTTATTCAGTTGTCTAAAGCTGCAGGCATAGTACCCAGAGTTATTCAAATGAAAGCATTTTGAACTCCCTTGCAGAAAGTCCTGCAGGATCAAACTTTTTTCTCTAGCAGCTGATACAGTGACAGTCATTGGCACTATACAGTAGTAACAGAAACAGACTGGTCCCCTCAGCAGGATTCTTTTTAATGATAGAAATGTCTGGCTTTTTTACTGCCCTCGAGTTCTGTTAAAAGTAGCATGTGGGCCAAAATCTGCCTTTGTTAATACTGTTTCAGAGGTGCAAATGAAAGCGAGGACTTTCTTCAGTGGACCAAGCTCACCATGAGCTCCAAATGATTTACCTCAGAGATGGCTTTAGTTCAGTAATGGAATTTTACAACTCAGACTGCACTGTTCTTTAATTCATAATTAGTTTTGGCATATAATGCTTGTATATTAGCAGTCATTAAACCACCATAAAATGTTCAGGACTCAACTTTCATTTAATCTGCATTCTGACATGAAAATGTGATGATTTTCACCAGCTGATGCTACGTGTCTCAGACTTTACTAAGGAGAAGATATAACCTATGAAAACTAGAGATTACAAATGAGATGTGCACTTACATGTCTGCATAACAGAAATAAACGGAAATTTCTATTTTCCTTCCAAAAAATGATCATGTGATCAGCTGGTGGTTCAGCATCTTATTTGTGGGTTTAGTAGCAACATCCACTCCTGAGTGTCCTCTTACATCTTCAGTAGGTCTTAATCCTTCCCTCACTCTCTTCCATGCCCTACTGATCTCCCTTTGCTCATTTTGCTTAGACAAGTCAGTTTACTCGCACTGCTTGCGGTGGTGAGGATTCCCCAGTCTCCTGCTGAAGGCTATATTAAACTAGAATTTGGAATGGGAAAACATGGAGCTTACTCTTTTTCTTCTGTAATTCTCCACAATGCTATCCACGTGTCTTCCTTACTGCGATTAATTTCTCCCCCACTCTTCTTTTGGATCCCTCCTCTTCCTGTTGTGATCTGAATTTTGTTGGTACATGCTATACTGTCTCCTACGCCTGAACTGTTCTTCCTAAGCATGGATTTTGTCAGTATTTTTATAAAGCTCAGTTATTAGACTCTTATACTTCTGGTCTCTGGTACAGCAATTCCTATATTTTTCTTTCTTTCTCCTCACACACGATCTTTCAGACACACTTCATACATTAAAAATACACTGTTTCAAATTGTCTTCCTTGCCTATCATTTTGACCACATCAGGCTACATCTGAATATTTCTGCTTACTCCCTTTCCCCAGACAATGGTATTCAAGCTTCCGATCTTCATTGAGGACTTGTTCATTTGTAGCAAAAATCTCAGTTACTTGCTATCACATAATACAATTCATATGTTTCTCTGAATTTACCCTAAAACAATGAAAGGCTTTTCACTGTTACAGGACAGTTGCTCCAGAATTTACTGCTCTTACAGTTAAAAAACTTTTAAGTGCCCACTCAAATTTATATGTGGCTGATGTAGGCCCTTTTACTGTGGTGCCAGTAGATCTTTTTTTCCAGTTGCTTACAGAGAATCAATCGACTACCAAAAGGACTCAGCAAAATAACTGTGGGCAGCTGGGCAAGCAGCACTATAATCACCACTTTGCTCATCACAGGACAGAAACAGAAAGCAAGCACCATTTATACAATGAAATTTAACACTGTTTCCCTTGGGCTTGGATGGAGAGTTTTCTTGTGCACCAGAGCTGGAGCAATTCCCTCAGTCTACAGCTGGATGAATCTGGATTAATCTGGGTTTCCTGACTTAGGAAACTTGCACAAGCTAAAAGCTCCCCATGAATTATTCCCTCATACATTCGTCAGCACAGCTTTGTTTGAAAACAGGACTTTAACAATCTTGAAGTAACACTGAGACACACTATGTATGCAGTTACTTTGAACCCTAAATCTTTCCTTTTCCCTTCCGTGTCTCACGTGTCTCACGGAAGGGAAATGTGTATTTTGTGCACGTGTATTTTCCTGACCCTTGCTTAGATCTGGTGCTTAAGTTTTGGTTTGCCTCTTCCGGATGATACACATTAGTGAAATTTCACTCAACAAAGAATTTTACCTCCATTTTAGTTATGTTGGCTGTGGTAGATAAAAGGTCTTTCATCTACTAACTCTAATCCTGTTTCTGATAATAGCAACACAGATGACAGAGCTCACAGAGCAGAGACCACATGGTAACTTGTTACAGATGGTGCGCTGAGAAAATGCTGATTGTGGTTTAATTTTAAGCAGCGAGAGTCAATGACACATTGTGCAGGCAGTGAAGCAAAACAAACAAAAAAAACCCCCTAAAAGACAATCCTGCAAATCAGACATTTTAAGGCCTTTTGATTACACTATCTTGAGGTTCTGTGAAGCTACCAGGATCTGTCTGTGTGTCTCTGTCTGTGAGTGTGTGTGTGCATAAACCAGAAAAACACTTTCAGAAAACACCACATACATATCAAATAGAAAATGAAAGCGTCTTAATACTTCATTCAACCAAAAATAATCACAAAGTATTAATGTAGGTATTTTTCTTCGATATTTGCCTTTAGAAATTGACTAATGTCTGACTTATAAAATGGTAGAGAAATTCACATGTCTCTCTTCAACCAACGATAATTTCCTTTATTGTCATGCTAATAGCAATCTGCACTTTGCTGAACTGCTGTCTGGGTTTATATTTTCTACAAGCTAACATTTTTTTTAAAGATGTTTTCCAAATGTTTAACTCATAGAAACAGAGGTCTGGCTAACATTATATTTCATTCTTTTTTACAATCACATTATTTTATATGTAATAGATAAAACATCATGGTAATTCTAACAGTTAATGAGAATTAATATTTTTCCTTAAAGCCTATGAGAAAAATCTAGATTCTCACATTCTTTGTGCATTAATCTCTCAAAGTACATGTTCCCAAGTCTACTCATAAAAGAAACAGTTTAAAGCAGAAATTCAAAACAAATAAACAGAAATATTGGCTGAAGGGTGGTGTGTCTCATATACATAGCCAGAGGTCCTGGACTCAGGCTGTGGTTAGCCGTGGCAGACCAGCTATGTCTGTCTCATTCTGTGCAACTGGCTCAGGCACTTCTGCCCCACATTCCCCAGCTGCAGCACCCACCTCCCACTCCCTCTGCCAAGTACCGCGGTTCCTCCTGTACCTCTCAACTGTGCCAGCTGAAGCTGGCTGGCTGCTGTCAGCTGGAACCAGGCATCCAAAAGCTGGAGAGAGCCTGAACTGATGTATTGTAGTTGGGGTTGGGTCATCTAACAGGACTCATACTCTCTCAGAAGCTCTACTGGGAAATATATCTTTGGATTTAGCCTGGTCGCTCCCTCATCAGATGACCTAGTGCTGGTGGGGATATAGCTACTGTATCACTCAAGCCACCTGCATGCGTCTGTGAAGCAGGGTAGTCTTTCATCAGTCACATGAACTAACCTGAAAATGCTGTCTTTTGCTAGGAGGAGCAGTAAGGAGGGATACTGAAGCTGGTGTACCTTCTCGCTTTGTCCTCTTCCTGCTCTTTGGCACCATGAGCCATCCCATGGGCCATGAGCCATCCCATGGGCCATGGTGTTGAAGCTGCTCCCCTCCTCTACAGCTTACCTAAAACTTTTGGTGCTACTCCTGACACTGCAAAGCAAGTCTGAACCGTGGTATTTTTTTTCGTTTTATATAAAAAATTTCAAAGTCAGAAACTCCTAGTTAACAGAAACTGCCCATAGCATGGAGACTGTTATTGAAAACAAAGAAAAAAGACTTTTGCTAAAAAACCTTTACTCTAAGAAAACAGGTACTTTCAAAAAATCATTTCCATATTATTATAGTAACAGGAAGAAAAAAATTGTAGACAGTCAGTTGGCCTGGTGATAGAAATCCTGCTGAAATTCAGCTCAGCTCTGGATATAGTGACAAACATATTTTGCTACAGTCACTTTCAGCTATCACCTGCAGCTCTATTTTACAATGTATATACTTCAGTGAAATTCATTAGAAAAATAATCTGCCTTGCAGTCCAACATATTTTAAAAACCCTACAAGTAGGGTTGCAATTTTAGCATTTTATGAAATCCTATGAGATATATTCCAATAGTACATACATTTTATTCCTGGCTTTTGGGATGCAATAAGAATAATTTGTTTAAAAATGTTAAAATAACATTTAAGATGAAAATCCATTGTTTTGTTTGAAAACGTGTCTGTAAAGATAGTTGGGGGAGATAAAGATATTTTACTGTTTGTATCCTAGCTTTATAATAAACATTTTTTCAGTTTTCTTCTTCCAGGGTTAGACACTCATGTTCAATCCTTGATTCCATAAGAGATTAAGAGAATGAATGCATTTCCCAAAGAAACCAGACCAATGTAGGTTAAAGTCAGCAGAGCTTCCCTTAGATCAATGCCTTCAGATCCACTAACTTGGCTACTGCTAGAAGGAACAATTAAAAGCACACACTGCATAAATGCCATTGAAGGCCGCAACTGGTGTTATGATAACAAGAATGCCAACTGCATGTCTGACATACAGGTGCCTGGGCAAAGTATGATCATGACCAGTTTATACACTGCACTAAGAATTCCCAGATCATATTCTGCAGATTGGAGTAATTATAACCTCTTTGGATCACTGTAGATAGGAATTACTTGCCTGATATAATATAGGGAGTTGTACTGATATTGTAAAATTTAAGATACGACAAGTAATTAATATTAATGCATTTTGTAACAAACTAAATGAAAGCAGAGATCTTTTTTATGTTACAACTGTAGGTTTCCATGAAGGCATTCAAATGCAAACAATCATGCTATCCTCTTCAGAAGCATTTTTAAACATTTTAGAAACATATGTGGAGAGTATAAAACTGCAATATATAGAGTACAAAATGTAAACCTAAAAACGTAGATACAATTTCACATTCAAATATCACAGAAAACTGGGTAAAATTCATGCTAATGAGAAAAATAACTTTAATTCATGACCGCAATTTCAAATTTACTAAGGATATTGAGGACATTATGACCCTCATTATGCTACATATAATTTTTTACAGTCTCTATTCATTAAATAAGTATAGTTTAATAAACTTCATCATTTCTTTTGAATAAATGGGTATGTCAACATACAATATACAATACAAAGCCTGTGCTCCAGTGCATTCCAAATCCTTGTCTTACTGAGCCCTGTTTCTGGTTTACTTTTCCATCCCAAGAAAAACATCATGTCTTTCAGCGATAAATGTGATAACCCAGCTCTGAACTGTATCTGTTTAGCTAAGCAAAAACACGCTGAAGTTTTCCATCTCTGAGGCCAGGAACTTCATTTTCCTGAAAGGGTCTAACACCACCAGTCCACAGGCTGGGCTGGAACAGCAGACAATAGCTCTGGATGTTAATAAAAACCGTTCTGCAACACCACATGCTTGCATACTCAGCAATGCTATCTTATGTTCAAGTATGATTAAAGAAAGAACAGAGATTTCTTTCCCTGCTCCTGAAAACTGGTGAAAATTATACCTCTTAAACTGCAAACATTAAATTTGGTTTTAAAAGAATGGCAGCCTGTCTAATGTGAGTGGAATATAACCTAAGTTTGAGTATGAAGCTCTGACTCCCGTCTTTGGCCTCAGTGGGAAGTCTCGAGACTACCTTCATTAACGAGCTACAGAATAACCTGCATATGTCTGTGCATGTACACATAACCAATAGACCAACAAAGCACAAAATGCACATTTGTTGTCACCCAATTAATTTCAGAAGTATGAAAGGATTAGTAACAAGGTAGAAAAAACCTGACCCATTATGATTTCTCTGGCAAAGTCATCTTTCCATCTCTTCTCTACACAGTTACGTGGACAAGGAAAAATGTTAACTGAAGCACCAACCTCAATTTAGATTATACTTAAGTATTACCTGATAGTTTTTTCCAAACTGAAATTACCAAATACCCTGAGAAAAAAGTGTTCCCTGAGACTCTGGAATCAAATAAAAAGAAGAACAGCAAGGAGTATAATTTATTAAAAAGTCTATTTCAGACCTGTTTTAGCAGATTTTGAATAATCAGCATTGTCTGATTTTCTGTTTTTCTAAGCTAACCATGTGGTTTATTCATATATAATATATAGTAGTAATCTGACAAGATTTTCATCTGTTTGAAAATTTATGATGTACAGAAACAGCACACTGTGATGGATTTAACTTATGGGCTGATTATAACAACAAATGTTAGAGAGGTAAAATTGGAAATGCATTTAGGAGGATCTTTGAATTTTACAGGACAGTAATGCCAGCAAGCCTGGCTAAAGATGATTAAAATAATAGATTTTGGAACATGCTCCTAGTTTCCAACAAAGTTTAATAATATCAGAAGCAGGTATTGCAGGTTCTAAATCATCCTTTACAAAAGAAAGGTGGGAGCCATCCATTTCTGTCATTGTAACTGTGGATTTGTTATTTGATTTTACGGTAAATGTGCATGGTCCCTGTTAAAGATAATGCTTTATTCTTGACAACTAAGGAATTCCAGGTATACTGTATGCAATAATGAATCAGAGTCTAAATAGAGATGGGTTTTACATATGCAAGAAAATAATATTCTGTGTGCTCATTTAGAAAAGCATCATAATTTGGTAGACCAGACTGCATGAAAATGTTCTGAGATCTCATTGTTAGTAATCAATACTAACGAGATCTAGCACACATCTGAAAAATTTTAAATAGGCTTGTAATTTTTTTCTGGAAGATCTGAAAAAAAAAACAAAGCAGCTGGACAGGCAGCACAAAAAAGCAAAAATTAATATTTGAATGACAGGAAAAAAGACTTCTGCTACAAGATCCAACACTTTAAGAGGTGACAATAAAAGTAACTTCAAAGAAAAAGAATAACAGTTTCTAAGGGTATGTGAATTGAAAGGGAATTCACCACTGAGAATCAAAAATGAGGCAAACTGAGGTCAGAAATAAGGCACTTGAGTTGATCAGTACATAATGGGGTTTTAGTTATTTCTGCGACTCGTTCAAAAGCTCTTTTTCCTCATTGTGTTCATTGTTTATGCAGAAACAATTAAGCCTAAACAAGACTTTTCTAGTAAAAACTATTGTAGCAATCTCACATTTTCTATTTAACTCTTTTTCTTCCTGTTTATGATGATTTGCACAAGGGATGGAACAGTTGGAGTGCTGTAAATCCTTCCTTTGTACTTTGTTTGACTTTGATGAGCAAAATGGAAATGCTAATCCCTTCTGCAGACACATGATTTCCTTCCTTTCTCCTTCTATCCGAGACATTTGGCTTTCTGTTCTCCAGCCTTTGTTCCCTGGTCTCAGCGAGGTTCGTATGATACTCTCCTCTTTCTAGGTTCCTAGGGTGAACAAGGTTCCACAGTCCAGCAACTCATGAAATGCAAGTGATACTGAGATAGGCAAGGGATGTATCAGAGCTTCCTACCTCTCCATCCTCTCATTATGACTTTAAAACCAACAAACAGACCAAAAGGACAGTTGGAGTGTTCAGTATCTCAGAAAGAAACACCAAAATACTGGTCTGCATTTTAGCCCTTCCTTTGACTGTAGCTAACTTCCAGGATTCCACATCAAGGATTCTCTTTGTTCTATATAATTCTGAGCACATATTTAAAATTGGAAAATGAATAATAGATAATTATTCAGTACATAACAAGGTCACACACCAAAAACAACCTGAGAAAAAATTTTTTTTGCACGTGAAGCAGACTCTCTGGTACACCATATAACATTCATGAAAATGTTGGAGAATTCTGGCGTTAAAGGCCAGAGGGAAGTAGGATGTCAAAGAAGATGGATCCAGGTACAAAGCAGGAAAGCTCTTCATTCAGTGGATGCAGTTTGGAGTGCTAAATACTACTTTTATTTAGAAAAATAAAATTATCCAATTGGATTAGGTTGAGGTACATATATTCCAGTTAGAGAGTATTTGTTGAAAACTCACATTTTAAATTATAAAATAAAATTTTTACAAGTTCACAGTAATAGATGTCTGTTGATATATAGATGATGCAGCAGACTAAAGACCTGCACTTCTATTTAGGCTGGCAGACCAAGAATGTGGCGATGAGTTACATGTACTTTGCAGTCTCTTCTCTATAGTAAATTCAAAGAAAAAAATTGTTCACTGTGGGACTTTTGTCACTAAAAGCTACATGTGTGCCACCAAATAAAGAAACCTGACCTAAATAGACAACATTTTATAGTAATTTAAAAAGGAGCAAAAATTTCAAAAAATAAATAGTATAAAATTTTTAAACATTTTAGAAACATATGTGGAGAGTATAAAACTGCTTTTCTTACTGCTTCTACCACTATACCAATATACCAATAACACTCTCAGCTGCAGCCTACTGTAGGTGACCCTGCTTCGGCAGGGGGGTTGGACTAGATGACCCACAGAGGTCCCTTCCAACCCCTACTATTCTGTGATTCTGTGATTCTGTGATATAAATCAGTAAGCAAAGTGACACAGTGTATTACATTTTATTACTTGAACTATGAATTCTCTCCTAGTATGTGAAAAATAAACTATACATTGTACAGGGCTTTTAGGGAAACAACACAAACTTGCTTTTTCTAGAAGTAATCCTTGCATAAGTTTAAATGTCTAAGGAATCTGCCAAAAATATAAATTTTAAAGTTTAACACCAATTATTTCTATATCCACTGAGGTAACATTCTTATAACAACTTCATTTGGAACAGACAGCTCTTGTTCCTGCGTGCTGAGCCTATCTTACAGTCTTTGGCTTGCACCCGGGGCTTTATACCTATTCAGCCTGATTATTTTTGGCCGCCTTCTTTTGTAAGTGCCTCACATTCTCTTCCTCATACTAGCATTAATGTGAACAAACTAATGCTAACATGAACATGCTAATGTTACCCACATTTTGGTAGTAAGACATAGCATATCTTGCGAAATAAATACTTAACGGACCTCCCACATATGACCAAAATATAATTGTCCCCATCACATAATGCGAGTGACCCCACTTTGTTTATATGGCAGATGCACTCCTGGTCACAGCATGTGGAAAAAAGTTGCAGGAAACTCAATGAAACTTTTAAAGAGACTGTGTAGCCCAAGCAGCTGAACGCACTGTCAGCAGCACTGAAACGTTTGTGCATTTCCTCTCCCTTATGTAGACTGGTCCCTGGCCCAGGAGAAGGTGATCTTTCATTTTGTTACTATTGTTTTATGTGAAAATACATCAACATTTTAGTTTATTGCTCTTACTCTGTAATTTCAGACCAGGAGCATCTTTTAGCCAGGTGCCAAATAGAAATAACCAAATGAATGACTCATTTAGGTACTCCTGTTACTCTTTCCAAAGGTGGATATTATCTTGCCCTCCTTGCTAAATATCAGCACTAGAACTTAGCAGAGATGATGCAGCAGACTAAAGACCTGTACTTCTGTTCAGGCTGGCAGACCAAGAATGTGCCAAGAGGGAAAATGTTACCATACAGAAACTCTTTCTGAGGGTCAGACAGGACTTTTCACTTTATGGTAAAGCTAGTATATTTCCCACACATTCTTTCTTATCACAAGTTCCTGGCGATGAGTCCGTGAGGCCCAAAAGAAAAAAAATCAAAGAAAAAATTGTATTTGTATCAAGTGGATGCTGACAGTTTGAATCCAAGGCTCAGTGCTTTATAATCAAGGTTTTAGGAAAACAAGAATAGGACAACCCTGAGGCTTTGGCACTGAGTTCAAGAACACAGTTAGGAGTCATTACACCTCCAAGAACTGGGAGATCTGAAATGGAAACAAAGCCCTCTCAAAAAAACAAGGGAATAAATTAATTCATTTAGTACTGCCAGCAATTATACAATGGGAATGCATGTTAGCTAGGAACGTGTTAGGCAATGGCCACAGCTGGATATGCTTCCAGCTGAAGTCATGCTCCAAAAGCCACTGAAGATGGTGGAACTCTCCATGAACTTTAGTGAGCTTTTAATCAAACCCAAGTAAGTAGGTCAGACAGCAAGATTTAGAGACAACTGGGAAAGGTTGCAAGATAGTAACAGAAATTGCACAAGGCCAGAGGATCTGGAAAAGAACCAAGTGTCAGTGAAGGGACTAATTAAAGGACATGAAAAGCTCACTCCCAAACGTCCTTTAGTCAGACTCCTGAATTTCATTATCTTTTGCGATAACAGGATTCAGAAAGCACAAAGCAGCAAACTGAATCAGTTCCTAGCTCAAGCACTGATTTTCCGTGAGCTTTTTTAAATGTCTTTCTCCCTAGCAACACCACAAGAGCTATAAGTAGTCTTTCTTTTCCTTTGCATAATATTCTTGATCTCCTTAAATGATGGGTCTCTTGGATTTCTAGCTAGTCTGGGGTTCCTTGCATCAGGACTTCTAACACCCAAGCTCACACAAAACGCCATACATTAATTCCAGCATCAACTAAGGCATGTCCCCTGCAGATATACTACTCAATCTCGATTTTCTGGTCCTTTAAAGGATAAAATGAAACAAACAAAATTATTTTCTTTGTTTGACCCATTATTGGCAAAATTTGTGTGTCATATGAAACATCATGAGCGTAAGCTTGTAAAATACTTTGTATAAAATACATCCTTTTTCAGGCAAGTTTCCACAGCTCTAACAAAAAATAGAAGCAATATCAATGTTTGTAAGTTAATATTTACCATCAATTACCTTTACTTGCTTATTTTTTCTGGAAAAAAGACCAGCAAACTATATTGTAGTCTGACAGGAATACAGTAAGCCACTAAAATCAAGACTAAGTTAAGATTCAGAGCCAAAGTGGTTTGAACTTCATTGGTTTTAATAAAACAAAAAGAGCAAGCCTACAGACAAAACACACAAAAATTTCAGGCCTTAGGTCACAGTGGGTCTAAATCAACTTAGCTGTGTAAGAATGAAGTAAAAACACTAATATAGCTATGAAGAATTGGGTGTAGATAAGATTTTTCCTTCAATAAAGAATACAGAATTGGGATATTTTGTACAAGTTAAATCAATGAACATTGGGCCTGTCTAGAGAAAATACATTTTTTAAATGAAGACAACATATTGGGAGTGAGGATTTAAGAGTAAATCTTAAATGACCAAGAACAGCAGCAAATATAATACTTAAAAGTGAAATAATATTTATTAAATCAACACGTGGAGCAGCATAAATATTACCAGTAGCAGTAAGAAGGTCAAATGATCCATTTTATTGCGGAAGATATAGCTATTTGCTTTGTTGCCAGGAAGGAGCACACACAGGCGTTGAAACCAACTAGATCACTAACTTAAGGAGCAAACAGAGGCCAAAGCTACTGACCTGAAGAAAAAGAATAGCAACAGGACGCAGTAGAGTGGTGCTCCCACTGTATTTACTGCCCTGATTCTTCATGGAAGAAGCTGCTTTTACAATGGGAAGGGACTGTGAATAAGGAAATTAAAAATACCTGATTTAATGATTTGAGGCTCCCATTTTTGTAGAAGCAAATCATGCTGAACCTTCCTTAGAAAGAAGGCTGTCATCCAGCAGCGGTCATAGTAGTGTAAGGCACTGCAGACTTGACTCAATTGGCAAAATCACACATGCTACCTGCATTTGATACATCCTGTAATATCCTACTCTCTGCCTAACTTCTAACAGAGCTGTTGCCCTTCTACACCTTGACGTGTCTATGTGCCAAACCCTTTCAAATGTCTTGGATTCCCTAAATTAGCAATAGAAGTTTGATGTTGGACACTCAAATTATTAAGAGCTGGCTTAGAATTGTTAACATGCTTTCTGTGCCTCATACAGACTTGGCCTTCTAGGATGGTCTTCTTATTGGAAAACTTCTGATGTGGAAAATTATATAAAACATAGGGAATTAAGTTTGCTTAGGACATTGGAATCTTCTACATAAATCTTCTACTACTCCATAGGTAAGGAACTGGTTCTGCCTTTTCCTAACTGTTAACATAGGACATTGACCATATTAAGAGGTATATTTCATTGAAGAGTTGGAGGAATGATGAAAAAGTTCAGAGGAAAAGTTGTATGCAGTACAAAATACCAGTAATATAAAAGTAAGTGCAGAATTAAATAGGAAGTGATGATAAAGAAAATACCATTAATAAGGAAAAGAGATAGCTTGCCTTCTGCTAACATTGTAAAACCTATTTCTGGTGCAATAAAACGTACAATACGACAGTGTATGTCTATCATTTGCAGCATATTATAGCAGTTCATATCTATTAAGGAAGTGGAATTTCCCCTTTAGCAGGAAATACACTGGAAAAAGTAGATTCTAAGAGTATTGCCTCATAAGTACTTACAGAAAAGTAAAGGGAACAAGAGTACTTCTAAATACATGCCAGATGATACCCACAGCAGATGGAAATTCATTAAACATTATCACATACACTCTGTTTATTGCCGCCCTGCACAAAATGGTGACAGCCCCAAAATAGAAATGTTACACACAGGAAAAAATATTCATATGTAATACAATTTGCTTAAGTCTTGATTTTGGATTTTGTAAAATATGCATTTTGACATTATCAGGACACCCAAAAGATTGTTTCCAGAATGCAGCTGAGAGTGTTATTGGTATATTGGTATAGTGGTAGAAGCAGTAAGAAATTTGAGGGAAAGGGGTGAAAAGCTGTGACATGATACAAATGCCATTTGCTTACAATAAAACTTGGTTTGACCTTGCTAAAATTCAACTGAGCAAAATCAAATGTAAAGGCATTTGAAGTCCGAGAAACTCCCTGGGCTGAGGTCTCCAGTTGAGGGTAGAAGCTGTACCACCTCCCACAGCCCCAGAATGCTACTGCCATTGGTCGGGGTCTAATACCACTGGCTCTGCAGTCTGAGTAACTCCATCCCATTTGAGAGATTGGAAGCTAAAGGTAAGTTTTGGTGCTTCTCTCTTAGAACAGTTAATTGGATTTTTAATGCTGGAAATATTTTTATAGTATTTGTTTTATTTTATTGTGCATAGTACTGATTCAAAGGCTGCAGATTGAGAGGACTATTTATTTTCCCTGGATATGTCTTAGTTCCTTCCTGTCAGAGGAGAACATAATCTTCATCAAAATATTTGATCTTACAGCTACTGCAGATGCCAATATCATTACAGTGTGTTCCAATATATTACATGGAAGGGAAGTACAGAGACATGAAAACTCTGCAAGTTAGTGCAGATAATGTAGTAAGTTGTAAACAACTCTTTTTTCACAGATATTATCATTATAGTTGCTGGCTTTGTCTATATATATACAAACTGAAATACTTATCAAGCCCTATATCCTTTAAAAACCTTTTACTTCTAGGCAATGTGAAGTGAAAAAAATTTTTGAATAATGAGGAATTTTTTATTTAGAGATTGTTTATTCTGAGGAAAAATTATACCAGAAATGTTAGTATTACATTTTGCATTAGTAGATAACATCCTTTCTACCTGAATCATTTGGGATAAATGACATGCAGAAGAAAAGGTAGCCCAAAAACAACCCTGTCAAAAATAGGCAGCAGAAAATATAGACAGAAAAAACCCAGGATCCAGTATACTTCAGTTTATTTCAGAGATTGGTTCCATTTTTATTTAATTTAATATAATTTAGTTTTTTTGTAATGAAGCAGAATACCTTTAGTAATATTGGAAACGAATACTGAAAGGTGCAATTCAACTAAGTCTTCTCAAAGACAAGCCCAGGTGACTCAAGCTTCTCCCAGCAGCAGCAGCTGAAAAGTCTTTTTGAATAAGGTAAATGAGGGAAAAATGAACTCCTTGTGTTGCTGACCATCCCCAAAGGAATTTCATATCCTCATGCCTAAACCAGCTTCATAAAGACTTCTTTTCATGAATCTAAAATTCAGCTTGTTGCTCAGCACAGACATTCAAAAAAATGTCTCATGCATTTCTTATATGTAGTCTATTTTAAGTAGCTACACTTTAAAAATGAAATATTTAAGTGTGTGTATTATGGCATCACATCAGGAGTACAATTAATTAGACTGATGCACCGCTCTTTATCACTGTCTGTGCTTTTGGTGAAATTAGTGGGACCTGTGGCCAAATAAAGGTGTAAGTAAAGAATGCTGAATAGAGCCTTGTGTCAGACATATGATAATAATGAATACATCACTTCCAAGGAATAATGAATGCATAAACACTGATGTTCAAGCCTAGCGTGAATTTTCTACTATTTTAATAAAACATGGAACATTTAAATGGGTGATAATTCAGTTTTACAACTCTATTCTCCAAAGAGAACAGTGACTCTACTATGTAAACATTTCTCACTACTTTAAAAATGGTGCTGATTGAATAACGAAGGAATGCAGAGTCCTGTCACTTACAGGAATATGGCAGACACAGACTACTTCTTATTTTGCTCCCCAGACCTTTGCAGAAGTAATATTCCAAATATGCCACACCATTCAACCCATTAAAATTACATTCTGGCAAAACAACTACTGAGTGTAAAGTATTTTGATTATACTTATCCAGAGACAACAAAGAAAGAGGTCCTAAAGCTTTCTAATAATTTTTTTTTTCCCCTGGTAATGCAGAAAGACAAAATTACATTGCTGTACATTTCAAAAGATTATTTGTTATGATAGACACAAATAATATTTATTTTTTTGGCTAGTTTCTCAAAATTTCTTTTCTAAAGGTGCAGTGAAAATAGTTCAAGTTAGATGAAAGCGGAAAAAGACGAAGATATATAGTCCTTTCACCTTTTCATATACTATCTCACTGAGGCCAGTTTATTTTTGTACCAATAAAACTCAATAGGTCTTTCCTAAATTGTCTAAATATTAGTGTGGCCATAGCAGTCTGCAGAAATTCTCAGATCCAGGGACTCTTCATGAAGCAAAACAGAATAAACCGTTGAGTCATGAATAAATATGAGTTATCCATCAGAAATATTGTTGCATACATCTAAGTACTGTATTTGTGAGATTAAATTTTCACAGATGTCTTACAAATACTGGATTACCCACATTTTGTCCATTTTCTTCTCTTTCAGAAAAGAAAGCAGAATGCAGACTTTTGTAAATATTTTTCTGGGATTTTTTATCTTTGAGTCTGTTGGAGCTGCACCTATCACTGATAACACAATTTATGATTCTGAGTTCTATGACATACAGCTTGGAGAGCTGCCTCACCCATTTGTCTATGATGAAAACGAGCAGTCTGACCAATCAGAGGTAACCAGAACTTCATTTATTCTGTCTTTCCAAAGTGCATAAATGCAGTGTCTACTGATGAGTTTTTGTTGGCCAAGAAAGTATTTATCAGACAAATCTACTCATGTGGTTGCTACTGCCTTTGGCTGATCACCAGTTTGCTGTGCTAATAACACACTGTAGTTCATTCACCTTTTCCCTAATCTACAAATGTGGCCGAAATATTTCCTGATTAGGTTTTTGGTGGTAATCTTTGAGGGCAGGTGAAAGGTACCATGCTTCCCTTAGGTCTCCTTGCATCGCCACAAATTCTGTTGGAGATATTCCTTGCGATTTATCTGTCTGGATGAGACACAGAGGCAGCTGAGATAGGACATCAAACATTTCCCATTATATGAGCTTGTAAAATGCACTTTCCTGAGGTTATTTCTTATAGTAATAGATATGCTCAATACGAGTATTTCAGGCTATAAATGTGAGTGGTTTCTACTTCTGTTAGGAAAATAGGCAGAAGGAAGTTGAGAAGGAAAAGCACTTGAACTGAAAAACAGAGAAGTAAGATTGCTGAAGAAAAACTATTTAAATTGTTACAGTATGAGATAGTGAGATGTGTTTCTTGTACAAGCAAGGGACCCCATTTGTTGATTTACATGCCTCCTTCCCTTCCTACATTCCTGTGTTTCTCTACAATGCTAAAAGCCTACATTAATTTTAATTCCACTCTGCTCCTTAGACGTGGACACAACTTCCGTGAAGGTGATATATGGACTGTATGATTCAGGATCGAGTGCGATAAGAAGTTGAGAGAAAAATACAACATTGAAATAATAATATGGTTTCTTCTCTATTACTCAAAATATTTTAGTATTTTTTCACATACCAGGGCATAATTCATGAAAATTCATTCCTTTGAGTGATTCATGATTGCAGCAGGAGACAGGAACTAGTCTTTCATCAAAGTGAGATCAAAATTGGATAGCAGCCTTGAAATCAAAGGACAGAGACAATTTAAGAATAAATATATCCCAAAACTAGTGAACTGAAGACACAAAAATCATTTCAAAGTTTTCACTAAGATCAGAACGTTACAATTTGGAGGAAATAAATTTTCACATCTAAGAAGGACTGAAAACCTTGCTGCAGAGAAATTACTTTGCCTTTGGCATGCTTCCCTGTGTCATGCAAAATCAAAGCTCTTTACTTACTGATGCATTTCAGTTTTTTTGCTGACAAAGTCACCCCCACTTTTAGTCACTAGATATTTGTACTCTCTATTTCATATTCACTAATGTCTTTCTTCGCTCTGAAAAATGAAGGCTTTATCAGTCCTACAGAAACAGTTTCCTTATCAGAAATGGGAGAGGCTATTTCATATGTGCCTTGCCACCAAGATATTCTCATTAGAATAACAGATTTCTTAGTAATGCAACGAATGTTACGTGGGACTCTCCTGTGCTACGCGCTCTCTGTGAATTCATTTGACAGTGAAGCATAGGGTAGTCCCTTTCCAAGTTTCTGAGTGAAGGATAGAGATGAGGCAAGACTCCTGTGGCTCTTTTCCAGCTGAAAGGAAAATTCAGGATGATCAATACTGCACCCAACAAGAAAAGATGCAACAGGTCCTATCACAGGTTGCTTTCTTTAGGGAAGTGTGGAATAGACAGAGTCCCAAAAGTCTTTTCATTTTGTCTTGTAAGCCTCTTTTCCAGAGCAGGATTGTCTCCCATTACTGAGCTTTTCAAACAGCCTTCTTAAAATTCATCAAGTGAAGGTCATTCATCATAGCAGTTGGAAGGAATGTTACTTTGCATATGGATGGACCTCCCTGTGAGAGCCTTTTTTCCTAGATGTTTAGCCAAAATCTTTTTTGCTTACATTCCTCTTACCATGAGGATAATGTTACCCAAAAGAAACTTAAGCATTCACAATTCCCCTAAACAAAGGAGATCTCAGGGGTCAGTGCTGTAGAAATCCAGCAGCTTTTATAGATATGTATACCAGTCTTGCAAGTTCTTTTACACACTGAATATTAGTGACGTCACTCAGGTTTTAAACAGAATACATTTGATTTCTTGATGGTCCTTACGACTTTCCTCCCTACAATCCTGTTATTGTAAAGATGTGAACTACACAAGCGGTTCTTTGTGTAAACCCCAGTATTTATGCAAGGTCACAGGTTAGTTTTTATTATGCATAGCTTAAATGATGAGCAATACCACAGAGACCCAGTCAAACAGCAGGCTTTCATTAGATCTAGCCTGTATGCAGTAACTCTTTAGGGTTTGATTTAAGGCCTGCATTTCCTTTTAGAGAACTCTGAATCATATCTTCAACCTTCTGAAATGCTACAGAAAAAAATGAAAGAGCATTTTCTGTTGTTGCTGTCTTCAATTTAAGATTTTAAAATTCAATTATGTGCAAAACCAAATCATTCTGTTTAACACATTTTTAGAAAAGCAAACTTTTCCAAGGTTGTGTGTTCAACTGATTTTCAGCAGGACTTCAGATGCATTCAGTGTGTTGCTCCTATTCATTTAAATGGGAATTAGGCACCTGTACGTATTAAGGAATTGAACTAAAGCACCTGTCAGTATGTCCTTTTCAGAACGTTACCTATTGGGTACTGTAAACACTCATTCAGTGTGTAACCACCAAAATGAGGAAAGACCTAGAGGTAATTAGGGATGGATTCCTCCCACCCCTTCTATCTGGCTAAAATTAGGTGTTGCATCCCAAGACCATCCTCCAAGATGAGTATGAATCATTCTCTTGGAATATCTACTGTTGTTGGTTGACCTTGGCTGGCTGCCTGGTGCCTGTCAAGCCGCCTTCTCACTCCCCCTCTTCAAAGGTATAGGAGGAGAAATTAAGATTAAAAACTCATGAGTCTAGATACAGGCAGTTTAATGAAGAAAAGCAAAGGTTATGTGCAGAAGCAAAGTAAAGCAAAGCAAAAAGATCTATTCTCCACTTCCCATCAGCAGGTGATATCCAAACACTTCCTGGGAAGTAGGGCCCCAGTGCATGTAGCAGTTGCTTCGGAAGACAAACACCTTAATAACGAAGGGCCCCCCCGCAATCTGTATGAGCATATCCATACAAGCACTCTCATACCCATATGACCATGACGCCGTATGGTATGGAATACCCGTTTGGTCAGTTGGGGTCAGTTGTCCTAGCTATGTTCCCTCCCTCCCTCTTGCCCACCCCCAGCCTACCAGCCTTGGGGTGGGGAAAGGGGTTCGGGAGACCGCCTTGATGCTGCATGAGCACTGCTCAGCAGTAGCCAAAACATTGGGTGTTATCAACACCATTATGGCTACAAATGCAACGTACAGCACTATGAGGACTGCTATAGGGAAAGTTAACTCCATCCCAGTCAGATCTAATACACCTATCTTCCTCGAGTAACTTTGGGCACCTGTCTCAGGCTTAGCACCAAAGTTTTAGCTTAATAAGGTTGATTAAGAGTGTCTGAGTCCAAGTCCATGACTTCCTTTCTACTTCTCATACTCTGAGAGTATTTCCTCTTGTGAAGTACGTATGCCAAAAATGAAGTGTATACATGTGTACATACACACTCACTTCTTTGGCTTGCAAATATTTTTTACAAGAATGTTTTATATAGATAATGGCTGTTGACGTTTTTCCACTTGAAATCTGTCAGTTTTTCTCGTAGATTTTAGAGTAATATTAAGGTATGGAAAAGTTACTTAACAATAGAAATCAGAGGTTATCTAGTATTGCCTGATAACATTTCTTGCATTTTTTTCATTGTATTCAATATGTGTACATGGAACACATTTTTAATGCAAAGATTCTGCATGGGGAAAATACTTGCAGTTGAAAATTACTTGGGAGAATTGTATTGAATCCTCAATCAAAGTTATGTATTGTCATGTATTAGATGGGTCAAATCTGGTCTATAAAATCTGTGGTTTCCAAGTTCCCAGGTTAGTGAGACATGAAAGACCTAGCTAAAGTTTTGCATCCAAAGGGAAATTGTTACTGAAAAAAACTTAAATATTATACCACTCAGAAATAAATTGTGTATAGAGACTTTAGAGAGAACAGTATCAACTCCTTCACAGATAATGGTAAAAAAAAGCAATGTAAAAGAAAAACCTATTACCAACGCAGAAATTCCAAAATCCTAAAGGAGAAAGAAGCAGCAAAGAAGTGTCACTGTAAGGCTGTAAGGTAACGTTCAAACTTTGTGTTGGATTTATCTTCTGAAACTGACAGCTACAACAGTATAAACATCAGCTGCTGTATTGCCCCTTTTCTTCACAGTAAGTTTCAGTACGATCTTCAATGAATATTTATATCACAATAGGGTCCAGAGGCCCCATTCAAGACTGGGTCTTCATTGTCCCAACTGCTCTGCAAAGTCAGATTTCCTTCTTTAAAATGGATACAATTAAGCCAGACTTTCAAAGGCATTCTTGTGTAAGCTTCTTGCTGGTAAAAGCAAGAAGCTGGTGTAAGCTTCTTGCTGAAGGCTCAGAGTTTTTGCCTCTTTTAAACTAAAACTTTGTTTGAACAGTGTGTGAGAAAAATAAATTGTAGAGAGAGATTCCTATGTACATCAGCTACTAGTGCCTAATAAAGTCGTATTGCAAACTTTTGATTACAGTGCCTGTTAAACATAACCAGTCCATTTTACTTCAGGTAGGAAAAGCTAAATTAGAAAAATAAGGAGCAAAAATATAGGGGCATCAAAATAATATATTCATCAATAAATTAAGCTCTCAGTGAGGCTGAGAAACAAGGGAGCTGTCCTAGCTCTGAATAAACAGCAAAAGAAGGGAGTTGAATACGGGTTGGTCTGGGTCTGCATACACAGAACAGGTGAGGTGGAAAGTACAATCCACTAAATAATCAGAAACAAGCACCGTGAAAACCTAATATTTGACGCTGCATTAGCTTGTTGTATTTGAATCAAACTGATAACAGGGTATTAGAGTGCCTGCACAAAGCTCAGAACTCGAGTCATACACACACATTCAGTTATACATATGTGCACATACATGCAAAGCATCTCTGTTGTTACCATAACACACTTGAAGACGGATCTCGTGCAAGAACTCCCTCTTGCCATTCTGCAGAGCTGAGAGAAGCCTACATTGCTGTTTCTATCTTTGTGGCAGGTATCTTATTAAATAAGACTTCAAGGTGGATATGCAATGACTTTTCAGAACACATTATATAAACTTACTTTTTAAAAAACTTATAAATTGGTACTAGTAATGTAGAAGTGAGATAACTACATAGGTGATAAGAGAAATAAATTTTCCATTTGAAGATCTATCCCCAAACAGGAAATTTTCTACTTTTTCAGAAAGGCTTTGACTACTGCTCTTACCTTCACTTGGCTGTTCATAACTGATTCCTTATGCTTCCACACAGATGTCTTCATAAAACGTGAACTTTTCCATGAAATACAAACTAGTCATGAAATATCTGAGTAATATTTCAACTGCTTTGTCATATAGCAAAAACAAATAACAGAGATACCACAAGAAGAAAAGGATGGATTTGAAATAATGTGTTAGTCCCCAAGTTCTAGCACAACAATCTAAGAAGAGCTTGTCTCACCCACTGAGCTACCTGAAACGTCATAAAGAATATGTGCACTGGCTAAGACATTCTTTAGCACCTAAAAGTCTGATACCAGATGTGCCATTAGTTACCACTACCTTAGCTGAACAGACTAACTGCATCCAGATGGGGAGCTACTGGAGGGAGTCCGGCGGAGGGCTGCGGGGATGGTGAGGGGGCTGGGACATCTCCCCTACGGGGTACATCTCCCCTACAGGGGAGGTTGGGGCAGCTGGGCTTGTTCGGCCTGAAGAGGAGAAGGCTGCGAGGGGACCTTATAAATGCTTATAAATATCTGAAGGGTGGGTGTCAGGAGGATGGGGTCAAGCTCTTTTCAGTGGTGCCCGGTGACAGGACGAGGGGCAATGGGCACAAACTGAGGCACAGGAAGTTCCGTCTGAACATGAGGAAGAACTTCTTCCCTCTGAGGGTGACGGAGCACTGGAACAGGCTGCCCAAGGATGTTGTGGAGTCTCCTTCTCTGGAGATATTCAAGACCCGCCTGGACAAGGTCCTGTGCAGCCTGCTGTAGGTGACCCCGCTTCAGCAGGAGGGTTGGAGTAGATGACCCACAGAGGTCCCTTCCAACCCCTACTATTCTGTGATTCTGTGATTCTGTGATTCTTCTTGCCTCAGACTGGGTAAGATTCACTAAGTAGTTGTCCTGGTCTGAAAACATGTAAATTGGTCCATCTTGGGCTCATTGCTTAAAAGTAACTATCACAACGTTTGAAATTCGTGTGAGAGAGGTGACAGCTGAAACTCCACCGTGAGATTACATAGACCTTTTACAATAGATGCTTCCTACCTCAATTTTCCTGGTCAGTTAAATGTTTATTTTTTCCCCAGAGTTCCAGTTTTGTGGCTTCTTCCAGGAAAAAGCAATGTGCATCATCCCCACTGACGTGGGGTATGAAACAAGGGTAAAGATATTTTAGAAAATTACCCCAAATTCCTAAATTGTACCCATGGCTATACATTTTCTCTGAACACTGTTAAGCTAAATAACATGCATTTCTATTCCATTTTAAAATCACTTAAGATAAGTATAATTTTAGAGCCAATCAAAACAGGATCCAGAGCGCGGTTTGGTACACAGCTCAGAGAAGGAGTGTTGTGGTTCTGCCCTGAGTCTGCTCGAAGTAATTTCTATCTTTGTTCATGTTTAGTAATTGTCTAATGCATGAGATTTTAATAATCCTTTGAAAAGGTCCCAGGTCTCAGTTCCTTTCATGTTAGGCTACATAATCATGTTTCCTTTGGCTGGTTCTCCTCCTGCCATGAGTTTTGCCTCTTTGGATGTATTTTGGCTTTGTTTCCACATCTCATCCCGACTTGCCTCTGGCCCCCATTTGGTGGTTAGGATGTCTTCTGGAAGAGAGGTTTTTGGGGTGCCAGCCTCCTCAGGTTAGCAACTTCTATCTCAGCTCTCTTGCTTCCTGGACAAATGGAGAATCAGCACCTTTGTTTTCATCTGAACTGGAGTAAAACAGGTGTGCAAATTTAGAAGATGGGTTCTTTGAATTACTTAGGTGCAGGAATGCCACATTCTCTACACACACAGCCTTAAGCGTGAGACAGATAGCTCACTAAATTCTTTGGAACATGCACATCTGTAAAGCCCTAATGAAACTGCTGCCTGAATCCTTAGCTGCACAATACGTATCAGGCACCTAAGTTAGCGAAGTAAAACGTCACTGAATATCATTCTCTAGATTCTTCAGTGCAACCTAGTATCTTGTTCATGTTTACAGACTTGGTGGACTGTGCACTAGTATCAGCATAGGTTTTTTTGATAACTTGTACCTTTTTTGTTTTGTTTTGCTTTGCTTTGTTTAAAGAAAAATATAGTATATAAATGGTACTGCAAGTAATTGTAAATATATCATAGCATGCAATCCCTACTGTGACATCACAGAAATATGGGGATTGAAAATTTACTTTGAATGTTATTTCTCAAGACTGATTTTGACTCTGGCTTTCTTTACAGGAGATCTAAGATTGAACCAGCTTCCAATTTCTGCTTTTCAACTTCCACTCCCAACTTAGCCCTTTTTAATAGAAGGGGAAATAGCTGCAGATAAAAAAGCTTCAGCTGTCAGTCCTGGACATAGAGTTCAGATCACATGTTCAACAAATCTAGGAAGTACAAAAAATTCATATGCGGAAAAAAATGTTCCATTATTAATATTCATAGAATCACAGAATCACAGAATCACAGAATGGTAGGGGTTGGAAGGGACCTCTGTGGGTCACCTAGATCAACCCTCCTGCTGAAGCAGGATCACCTACAGTAGGTTGTAGAGGACCTTGTCCAGGCGGGTCTTGAATATCTCCAGAGAAGGAGACTATTTTTTATATATAAAAGGAGATCTTTTTTTATATTGTTGTTCCTTATTTTTAGAGTTGCGTAGCAGTGCCTGTTCTGATGCAGAATGACCCTCCCAGTGGCAGGAAATGCATCACACCCATACCCTGTCCTCAGCACTTTCTTCCTTCCAAACAAATATCACCTTCCTTTTCCACAAGATCTCCTGGAGTTTTATTACACTAATTTCTCCACACAACTTCTTTATGTAGCTCTGTACAAGAAAATGACAGTTAATCTGAGCTGCAGATTTTGCAGTCTAAGTAGTTATTGCACTAACATGCTATGGCACACAGATCTATTTATTTTTAAGACACAACAATAGGAGAAAAGAAGATCTTAAATGCAAAATTCAAGAAGAAACAAGGATAAGCCACTTTTGGAAGGGAAAACAAACCAAAAACCTCTACCACAATTAGATGGTTTCTTGTAAGCTTGTGGTAGTTTCAGAACAGCTGTGAAGGCAACTAGTTGCTTTTGATGGGTCAGTGTGTGGTACAACTGTCCCTTCAGGTTTATAATGTTTCTTTTTAAGTTCTGAAGTTTTGTTTGTGTTTTTAATTATATTTTTGCAGTAAAAGAAACACTGAAACAGGACACACTTCAGATTCTTCTGTGGATTTAAATTTATTACACATAATATATCAACTTTGATCCTAGAAGATGTAGACATAAAACAACAGACAAAACATCTGCCACTGGATTTACACCATCTCAGAAGTACAACGTGGCAAGTGATGGCTTCCAGCATTGCCATTTACATCTTTAAATCTCTTTATTTTCTGTATTGTATTACTTTGCATAAATTTTGTGTGTGCAAAATCCTCATATATATTACTCTTATCTACATTTCTATTCTGCTCCACATCTACTGACTCCTAGCCCACAGATACTCTTTCATCTCACCTTTTTTTTTCACAGCTTAGCCTCCTGAGCCATTTCAAACCTTAAAGACATTTTTGTTTGTCTCACTTCCTTTTCAGCCAGTTGTGAGAGACAGAGAACTAAAGAGCTCAGTGGTCAGTGGCTGGAGCTGCTTTTCAGAAGTTTTGTCTCGTTCTCTGCTGACTGTGAAAGGTTACTAGCGTAGACTAGATGCCTAAAGTTATGAGTTACCTTTTACCAATTGTGTTTTATCGCTCATAGTTATGTTCAGATTTTTGTGCTCTTGACTTTTGTAACATCCTCATCTGAATGTGCCTCTAAATTGCCCTTCTACATTAAGCAGTATCCTTTGTAAATGTAGTCACACTGGATACATTTTAGAGGGGAAAAAATAGATACTCCATGTAATCTTAGGAAAGATATTACTCTGCTTACAGCATGTTCTGTGGGTAATATTCTGCACTGGTATTCTCTAAATCTCTTGATTGATTCCAAAGACAGAGTAGGGTAACTATTAACCATGAAGTTAGGTGGCTAAAGGTAGGTCATGTGATTCCCTTTCAGTGCTTTTTTATGTCATGTATTAAATCTGGCTTGAAAGGCTGATTATGATTTGAAAACTTGCAACTATTGGCAAAGAGAAACTTGCTTTATAGTATTTCTCTAAAATATTCTTCCTGCTTTGTGATTTTTCATAAAGATTATTACTGAGAGTAGCAAAGGAAATACAACTCTACCCTCTAACCCCAGAAAACCCTATAGAGAGTAATACCATGAAGTGATACAGAATAATTTCCATTTCAATTTTTTAGTAAAGTGCATGTTGCCAAAAATAAAAAAAACATCTGGAAGATGAAGGATCATTCTGTACAGTGTATCATCCAAGAAACATCTTTGTCTTGTTACAATCTTGTGTGATTTATCAAACATTTAAAAAACAGAAAGCTGCATGGGTCAGATGACTGACAATGGGAAACAGACTTTTACCTTTAGGTTACTAGCTGAAGCCTAACCTACATACAGAGAGCAAATACTGCTAATGCTTTGGGTCTGGTATGTAATACACATGTATCAGTGAACTCCTACACTATTACCAGTGTCTAATGGCAACATCATAAAATTCACTGTAATAATTGATATTTTTTATGACAGTCACACCTGGTGCAGGAGACTGAACAGATATTGACACTAATTGCTTGAAATGGTTTCTCTAGAACCCAGATTTAGCATACTGGAAAGGAAACTGGGGAGGCTTTCAACCTTGCATCTCCAAAACTAGATAATATGGTGTAACAAAAGAGAGAGAGAAAGCAGTCTAGAAACTGATTTACCAGAAGGTAATACCTCTGCTTTTGTACCCAACAGCTACTGTGATTAATCAACTAAGAACACCTGAGAAAGCATAAAGCAAATCCCAAATCCCAAGCTAGTATGTTCCATAGAGTATGCCCTCAAATATTCAGAAAGTGGCTGTCAGTGTAGAAGACCCAAATCCCATGACAAGTGAAAGGAACATTATCTAAGCTCTGAACCCTATTTACAAACTGTATCTTGAAAACGCTCTTCTCCAGAATATTATTTTCAGTAGAATTGCCACAAAAGCTGCATTCAAAGCTGTTAATAGGTCTCAAAATCTCTGGATTTTATTCCAAAGTTCAGGACAGGAACTCTTACCTGATTTCCACAAAAATGGTGAAGAAGTAGACCACATGTGCAAGCACTTTAGTGCAGTATTACCCTGGGTCAATAAGTCTGGAATGCATCTCTCCCTCTAGGCTCCTCCATTCAGAGAACATCTGTCCCATTTCCTTTGTTCCCAAAGTCTCCTTTTGATTTGTCCCCAAGTCCATTCCTGCTTAAGCTGTCGTACTGTCAGTGCTGCAGATGGGAACATTGTGTATTTGTCTGCACAAGGCAATAAGGTACATCCTTACGTTTACTTACACCAGCAGGTGACTCAGTCATAGTTCAGCTGAAGTTCATTTTGCTCACTTGATCACCATGCGTTTTGCAAAGTTCTGATCCCAGTAACCATATAAGGGCATTTTTATCTATAAACCCTACTCAGTAATAGTATCTATGGCTTATTGGAATGCAGCTAAAGAGTACACGGAGAACCTGAAGTGTGCTTAGTCAAAATCTGAGTCTGTGAGGTGCAGAATGCTTCCTGGTTTTCCATTGCTTCCATATTCTCTGTCTTCAGTGAAACTAATTGATGCAAAATATGTGAACCTATGGCCACTACATAACTTCAGCCAAATTGTTTATCTGCAAAAGAGTGGGTTTTAGGTGATGATTTAGGTGTTCTCAGGCTGTCCAGTATCATAGTGTTTAATACTACTAGTAATGAAATACAGCTACACTGCAAGATCCAGAGAAACTGTTTTGAATGTATATATGGTAATATGTGATATGGTAATATGAATGTATATAGGTATTTCACATAAATATGTTTAAAATCTACTCTATCCAGGACTAACAAGACAAAAATAACTATATTTGCTGAATATTATATAGTTAAGCTAAGAAATTCAAACAGAGATTAGAATATAGCAAAAGCTTTACTAGTGCTTGGAACATAGATCTCAGGTGTGTTAGTTCCTTTAACTTGTATGGTCTACATAGAAAGGCTAATTTGAAAAATCCTAACCTCCTGTCGGGTCTGAATGCAATCTACTTTTACCTGTCTTTTACAACTAGAATTTACGAACACTAGCGTGTGTGATTTCAACAACCAGTTCTCCATGGGGTCAGCAAAGCCAGCAGTAGGTGGGGGCTAATCTCAAAACAGGAGATGTTTGGTCAGGTGAAAAACTTGGGATTCAATGGTTTCTTGGTGGTGGTGTGCTAGAAGGCTATAGTGGAGCAAAATATTTATTAACACATAATCTTAGGCTTCCGTGCCTTTGCACTTCAGATGAAGATACCATGACAATATTCTTACTTCGATCATACCTTAGATATTGGATAAGGAGTGTTAACCGCAGCACAGGGGTGCAGCACCAACAGGGGTGAACGTATTACCCAACTTTTAAACAGTACCTCAGACATGCAAAGCCCAATAAGGACACTAATTTATTGTCAGGGATTTAAAAAAAATATATAAAATGCATTTTCAAAGGAGGCCCTGAGTTGGTCAAATAATACTATTACACCTGGGGAAATCAAGATACAGTGGTAAAGTAACTTGCAAAGGTCACACAACTAGAGTGCATTCTCAGTGTCTAGATTGATTACATGAAACCACTCCTCCCCTTTGCAAACGTAGGCCCCTCTGCAGCAAGTCTGGCAAGTCTGCAGTACTCTTTTAATGAAGGGTGATATTACACAATAAAATTGCCACATCTCCATTTTTATCCCGAAGCTGTCTTATAGCAAAATCAACAGAAAGCATCTTTAGAATTCAGCTTAACACCACAAAATTCAGTATTTTGACTAATTATGTTGAGTGGAGAAGAAAAAATAAGTTTTTTAGTTCCATGAAAGGATCTGCCAAATTTTATAGTATTTTTCTAAATTGTGATTTTATCTAACATTTTGTATTTACATTCTTCATTTTTCATAATGTATAATGCAGTCACTGATGCATTAAGCTAACCAGAGTGTTTTGTTATTCAGAGTCAGAAAAAAAATTGACAAAACCACTACCAACATATTCTCAAGTACTATGTGTAACTTAGACTTCAGGATTCTTAGATAAGATCTTTAAAGCATGTTAGTGTTCTTAAAACAAAGCCTGCAGAGCTACCTTGGGTTTGGATTTATGCTGGTATAATTTACGATTTTATCATCAAATGACTTGCATCTTTTTGACACTTCACTGCAAATTTACACTTGTCACAGAGAATATATCAATTTTTATCACAAATCTAATTTAAACGAATGTGGAAAAATCATTTTGTTAATATATATTCTCACTAATGAAGTAGACGCAGCGTGCATGCACGTGTGCATATAACAAAACATTTAAAACACCGAGACAAAAAGTGAATAAGCATGTTGGAGTTTCATGAACTGTTTACACATCATCAGATTTCGTTACAGCTGACGGATGAAATGCAGCTCAAGCAGTAAACCTCAGAACATATATGACCTCTAGTGGGAGAAGAGGAATAACGGGAAGAGAAACAGCTGCCAGTGGAAGTAAACAGTAACATTTTCTGTTCCCTCTTAATTTTCACTAGAGAGAGATTGGGACAGCACCTTCTGTAATCCAAGAACGTTACTCTTCTGCACCATTGACAGAAGAACCTGAGGAGGAAGCATCAACACCAAAACTAATTGACGGATCTTCAGCACAGGGGTCTGGGGTTCTTGGACCTCAAACTCAAGATGGTTAGTAGGAAAAAGAAATTAGTTCTGTGTGTGTAGCTTTGCTTTTGTGTGAGCCCACTTTGCTTGCTCATGAATGTCTACTTCTCTTACTGAAGAAGAGGTATATAATTTCTATACCTCTCTTACTGTGGAGAGGTATAACACGCCTATCTTGAATGCTCTGAAGTCAGATAGGTGCCTAGTTAAAATGTTTCCATGCTATTTCACTATGAAAATAACTGTGTGCCAATGAAGATTGTTTTCAAATAGAATTTTATTAACACTTAAACACTTGCAACATCAGGAAAATTTGCTAATGGTTGGCAAACACTACCAGTACTTTTTTATTGACTTAGACTTCAATATCATTACCCACTAGCTTTATTTTATACTGATCTGTTACACTATTCTTATAAATGTGTCCATACAAAATATAACTAAAATATTGAACAATGTTTGACTGTGAAAGCTAGAAAATGTGAAACTGAAGGAAAGGGAACTATTTAGAAATTTTGGTGAAGCTGATTTTCTGTTCTTCTGACTAGCTATATTGAAATAAGAACTCTCTGCATCTCACAGGGGAATTAAAATTATAAAACACAATCTGTCCCTCTCCCACACAAACATATGATGTTAATGATGTGATATTAATAATTGACATTTGTTAGCAGATACTCTAAAGTCTGGTAGTTGAAGCTCACTAGAGTTATCCACTGCTGTGATGGGTCTTTATGTTCTATGATGGTCAACAAAAAACAACAGGAAAAGACTATTTTTACTATGCCTAACACTATAACTGAGTGCCATAGAAGACAAATGAAATGGAAATGAAAAAAAATAAAAGCACATGCTTCCAAAGTTGTGTGTTCAACTAAGAGAAATTAATCATTTTTAGTCTTGCTTTTATACATACTACTAGTAAGCCAGGCAAAAAAAATACACTGATGTCAAAACAAATAAAAATGGAAATGAGAATTTCCCAGGAGAGCTCTGAAAACACCACACAATTTCCTTGAATTTTGAAAGCTGTAGGATGTTACAAAACACTTCACATAAATATTACATATTATGAATTCTCTATTTGTCAACATTTTTGAGCACTGAACGCAAACCAACTAATGCATCAACTAAAGATATGCATGAGAGGCTCAAGGCTGTAACATATCAAATCAGATTTTTTTGTGTCTTTATCTTTTTTCAGCAACATATTTTCCTGTCAGATGTTGCTGCCGTTCTTGGCTTGGTACCGGGTAGAAGACCACAAGACTCAGGAACTTCAAGCCAAGTTCATTTTTCTTGTTGATATCTTCTTGAATCTTTCCAATACCTCTGTCCTTTTTCAGTCTACACCAGCCACAGGTGATAAATACCACTCCTCCAAGATCAAAAATAGGACGGAAGGGGAAACTCTCTTCCTGTACTATGTTGCAATATTTTGAAAAAATGTCAGCCATCCTGAACTCTGCATTAATTTAGGCCTAGATTTGCTGGAATGGTTCAAGGTGTAACAATTTATTTTTCCCCTGTGTGAGACTTGTTCGCTGTAGCTAATTTAAAATGTCCTGTGGAGGACGTTAAGGGAAGTATAAAAAGACTCTTATCTCTCCAGATATGTTATTCCTGGATGCCCAAGTAAAGGTTCTCAAATAAAAGTGTATTCTTGTCACTGATTCTTTAGTTTTGCCTGAAAAGATACCACATATGTAGCCCACACTTCAGTTAATTACTGCTGCCTGTTGGTAATTGACACAGATTAACAAGTCAAATCTTCCATGTAGCTACAATCAATCTGGAGAAAAAAGTTCTTCTGCAAGAAAAACATTTTCATACTCATTAATTATGATACTATTTTATAAAGTAAGCAGAACAATCAACCAGCCATCTGCTACAAGGAGGAGGAAAACATGAAACACAGAAATATTTCTATGGGAGTAAAAGATGAGAAACATATATGCTGATTTATACCCATAATCAAAGAACAGATGTATCAAAAATTCAATGCAAATAGCAACTATTAACTTTTCTACTGAAAATTACATTCAGAAAAATGACTCTGTGTCGTAATTCTCACTAAATTTGAACAGTATCATCAACAGAAACTTCTGAATTCACTATATTTATGCAGTCTTGCGACTGAGATGCAATGACTTAATTTTTCATTTTCATTAAATTCTGGTGGCAACAAAACATTTTTTTTATATGGTCTTTAAGTTACCTTAACTCAGACTGATAGAGAAATTTTTCATGATGCTGAATTTCTGAATCAGAAAATATAATTAAACAACATGCAGAAGAAATTGAGGTTCTTCTCCATATCTCTGTAGGAAAATATTAATTTCCTTACAAATTATTCAGAAGTACTATTTACAGAACCAAACTTGGGAAATCATAACAAGTTTCAGTCATCAGCTGTTATTTCTCCATCTAAATGGAAGTGCACACTTGCCAACTTAGGGGGAAATTGATCTTCGGTTGGCTCCTGTCACCTAATATTCTGTTGTTATAGTCTGAGAAACACTGTGTCAGAGAAGTGAGTTCAATGACCTTCTAATAGGCATAGGCAGAAAAAAAGTAGTTTTCAGCAGAATTTAATCACTTTGTGCTTGCAGTTACTTGATGTGGTGATCAATAAAGAATGGGAATGAAATTTATCATCGACAAAATCTTATCATTATGTGCTTAGGCGAGCATTTCATTGCAGTAATTTACATATCATTTTTGTACCTTTTTTTGTAACAAACTGTTTTCTTTTAAATTCTTTGATAGGTCTTCCCACTTGCCTTTTGTGTACATGCCTAAGGACCACAGTCTACTGTGACGATCACGAGCTTGATGCTGTTCCACCATTGCCTAAGAAAACCATGTATTTCTACTCACGCTACAACAGAATCAGGAAGATCAACAGAAATGACTTTGCTAATTTAAGTATGGATAGTCATACTGTTGGAATTAGCTTTAATTTCTATTATTCCTCTTTTATACTAATCTAAGACACAGTGATTCATTTTATGCAGTGTTTCATGACAATAGGATTATGCACATAATCGCACATGTGGAAAAGTGGTTTCCTACTTTTGAGCGTAAAAGTCAATACTCCAAATGCACATTTTCTGACAAATTTTTGAATTATTAGAAATAACAACATTTATTTCTCTTTTTGCTGCTACTTGTAATCAACTTCAGAAGGGTAGAAAAACATCCAAACCTCTTGGAACATGAGTAGCATATTAGAAAGTACTGTTTTCCTAAACAGGACAAGTTGTCAGGTAGACATATTTTCAAATATTTGCAAAGTATATGTGTGAAAGGAATTTTACCTTTAAATTTTGCCTTTAAACTGTATGTTCATTGTTTTACTCCAGAATTATCTAGGAAAATCTTCAGAAAAAGAAAACTGCTAATCTAAAATCATTTGTGGCCTAAAACTAGCCAAAGCTGGTTATTTAGGGAGCTTATATTTTCACATTTCCTACCTGATATTCTTAAAGATACCCGATTTTTCAGGAGGCATTAAGCCTATCCTTTTTAGGGATGAGGACTGTTATACACTCACTAGCCTGAATATCAAGTCGTATTCTTTGTTTTTTGTTTTAAAACTACCTTTGTGTAACTAACGCTTATTGAATTCATAATGAGAAGCGTGGAATCAGTGCCAACAAAGGCTACTACAATAATTCAGGGGACGAGATAGAAGAAAGAAGTCCCAAGGCCATCAAAAGGGACTTCAGGGCACTGGGGCGACTGGTTGAGGGATCAGGGGCGCAGGTGGTGTTTTCCTCCATCCCATCAGTGGCAGGGGACA
>Ga0065711_1026503_pt1 | contig 67790 bp, 36 predicted proteins | sample Hoacrofraction12_FD_59098 | JGI IMG/M metagenome (GOLD analysis project Ga0065711, IMG submission 59098) | Hoatzin crop microbial communities from Cojedes, Venezuela - Epithelial fraction 12 v2 (version 2) | ecosystem: Host-associated > Birds > Digestive system > Esophagus > Crop | place...
TTTTTTTTTTTTTTTTTTTTTTTTTTTTTTTTTTAATGCCACATACAATTGGGCTTAATCAACACCCTGAAAGCTATTTGTTTCCTTTGTTATGAAGGCATTCTGGAGTGGCTGGAAGGCTGCGCAGCGGAAGAGGATCTTGGGGTGTTGGTCAACAGCCGGCTGAACATGAGCCAGCTGTGTGCCCAGGTGGCCAAGAAGGCCAATGGCATCCTGGTTTGTATCAGAAATGGGGTGGCCAGCAGGAGCAGGGAGGTGATCGTGCCCCTGTACTCGACACTGGTGAGGCTGCACCTGGAGTACTGTGTTCAGTTTTGGGCCCCTCACTACAAGAAAGACATTAAGGTGCTGGAGCGTGTCCAGAGAAGGGCAGTGAAGCTGATGAGGGGTCTGGAGAACAAGTCTTATAAGGAGTGGCTGAGGGAGCTGGGGCTGTTCAGTCTGGAGAAGAGGAGGCTGAAGGGAGACCTTATTGCTCTCTACAACTATCTGAAGGGAGGTTGTAGTGAGGCAGGTGTTTGTCTCTTCTCCCAACTAACTAGCGACAGGACAAGAGGAAATGGTCTCAAGGAAGGTTTAGATTGGATATTAGGAAAAATTTCTTTACTGAAAGAATGGTCAGGCATTGGAATAGGCTGCCCAGGGAGGTGGTGGAGTCACCATCCCTGGAGGTATTTAAAAAATGTGTAGATATGGCACTTCAGGGCATGGTTTAGTAGGCATGGTGTTGTTGGGTTGATGGTTGGACTTGATGATCTTAGAGGTCTTTTCCAACCTGTGATTCTATGATAAGCTTTAAGACTTGTGCACTGGCTACTGTGGAAGTTTGTACCCCCATACCTCTGTGCTGAATTGTTATCTTCTGCTCGGAAGCTATAAAAGAGAGTCTGCTTGTGGTAGAGATGGAAAATTGTGTCCATGCTTCCTTCATCCTTCTCTGGGGCAATGGTGAAACCCAACAAAGGCAAACTTTCAGTGGCAACTTTGTCCTGAAAGCAAACAAGAAGTGAACCAAAATTCAGAGAGAGGGCTTGTAACAATTTGAGGGCTCTTTGTGAAAACCAAATGATGATATAAACCCTCTCTGATAGGGCTGCAAAAGCAATAGTGTGAATTTTCCACTGGACTGGTGGCTCTTAACTAAACAGGAGCAGTACCTCTGTGCTGCACGTGTTTATCTAGTCTTAGTCCTGAACTTGAACACCACTTCTGAAGGTCCAGTTCTTCATGATCATCCACGTGGCCATGAAGGTCAAATTAGCCATTACTTTAGTGGCTCTCTCTGACATAATGGTCCGGGAGACAAACTAGATGTTACTGAGAGTATGGGATAGTACAGCAGCAGTTCTGAAAGCCTGAGACCCCCTCCCAGTTATATTCCTTTCAACCATTTTTATTTGCTGAGTGCAAATAGTAGTTAGTCTTTTTGGTACCTTGTCATTTGTTTTCCTAGCACTAGCAACCTTTTTAGAAATCTGCACTGTCTCAAACAGCACACTTGCTTTCCAAAATGCTGCTTTGAAATTTCTGAGCTGGTTATGCAATTAATGGTTAATTTACTCCCAAGAAATGTCCATAAATTTTGCTTGCCAGACACTGCTTTGTACAAGTTAGAGAACACGATAAGCCTTAATTGAATTGCAGTTTAGCTGTTATTGATAGCTGCAGGTTTGGTCCCTGTATTTAGGTAATGCTTTCTATATGTGTAGGTTGCCTTTGCTTCTGCTTTTAGAAGCTAAATTGCAAATGGGAAATGCAAAGTATGACTAGCCATCTGTTTCTTTTTTCCCTATTGTTGAACCAGAAATGGTCACTTTTAAGGTTAGCAGAGGTAAGGTAAATGTATTAGATACAGAATTTAATGCTAATAGTCTGAATTTCTGGCCAAATCATGAACTCTTTTGTGCCTCAATATCCTCATCTGTTTAAAGGGGGTAATGTTACTTCATGCAACCATCACAGTGGTGATGAAAGTTTAATAATTGACGTTTGCAGAGTGTTCTGAAGGCTTAAAGTACCAAATATTGCTATTACTACAGTTCTTGCATTCTGTGTCCTTTGTTCAGCAAAATGAATTTTTATGCTTTTATGTTTTTTTATGCTACTCACAAAGGAGAAGAAATTAAAATAAGAAAAGAGACTGGGAAGAGACAATATACATGAAAATGATTTAGTTGCTATCCAGCCTCCTTGGCTGTAAGGAGGAGCTCACAGGCCAATACACAAGGCAGTATTGTCATCTCTGCAGGCTGCCTCCTGTCTTTCCCTATTGGTACTAGTAGGACAAATAGGTCCTATTTATACTTGCGAAACTAGAAGATTCTCTTCCCCACCAGAAATGGATCATAGTGCCATCTACCTACAAAATACCTGGCAATTACCAAGGGCACCAGAGAACGCCTAAGGACCTTGAAGATTTTACATGTAAATATGTAGACTAAGGTTCACAGTGATTAACAATTTATAATAGCATGAATAGCAAGAAGTCAAATAATGAAGGGCAGTTTGTGAAGACGGTTGCTGAGGTCCAGCTAGGGCTGTGGCTGGGCCGTTCAGCTAAGGACAGCTCCTTGGGGACTCTGTTAGGACCAGGTCTCAGAAGGCAGGTAGTTATGAGGACTGTGTTTATACCTTTCACGTTTACTTGTGCTGCCTGTAGGGACTAAAGAAGGAGACTCAGGAAGCCATGTCAAGTCAGTTTGCACAGTACCTCGTTTGCTATGTAGGTGTAGAGGACTTTGTCTTTGATAACAAACCAGCGTTTCTTCCAATGTCTTTTGCCTCTCTTACATCTGCTGAGGTAACCACTGATGGTAGCTCCCTCTCCTGAGGCTGCCACCTGGAGCAGGATAGGAGAAATCAGGATTTGTAACAGCAAAGGCGTTTCCCCTCCTGATTATGCATGTTTGCATCACACCAGACAGCCAGGTCTATGTCTGTGAAACCGTAAGTAGACCATTAAAAATATAGAGACAAAAAATATAAGCATGGTATTATGGTTCTTTTTAACTGTTTAAAAATTTCTCATTAAACTTAGTAACTCTGATGGAAAATATGCAGTTGAGTTATTATTGAGGTTGGCAAGTTTACAGTTACGTCCTGAGAAGCCGAACTTGTTCCTTTCCCCAGGTCTGTTTTTTTGGTATATTAAAAGTACATGCTTCCAAAAGGGAATTACAGTCTTGTGGCTAAACACTTCTAAGATGTGGGTATATTTAGGACTTTGCAATGGTTTTATATCTATTTATGTTAATTGCTTGACTATGACTTGGTTTCATTTGTGAAAGAATATTTCTGAGATGAGTTACCCCTCTCACAGAACTATTTTGAAATCTAAGTGCTTAATGTTCTTAAAGATCCAGATTTTGAGTAGATGGAACTATACACACACACACAATGCAATGTACATTATTAATTATAGTAGTAAACTGCAGTAGTACTGGATTTAGAAACAATGGGCAGAGATTCAAAACCAGCTTTGTAGCATTGACACATGAAGACTGAACAGTAATACAGTAGTATTTTTCAGCAGAACATAAATGTTCCAGGACTTGGGTATAGCAAGTTAGAAAAAGTTATGAAGCAATACTATTGTGAGACAGTTCATATTAATAAACATGTGCTTCATACTAATAAACGTGCTGCCTCCATGTGACTAGAAAGGCAATGCTTTTTTTCCTAATGGGGCTGAAATTTTGCCTGCTGGTTCTTTCAGTATTCAGTGTGTGTATTTGTGTTACATGCTTGTATCTTTGGCTCAGCGTCACCTTAGCACAAACAAACTTCAAGAAATTCCAGTGTCCAAACTGTACAATGAGTTCAGCAAGATGTTTGCACCCTGTTCTCTTTAATACAATACTGAATAATTGCTGATTTCAGTGAAATGGGATTGCCTTACTGTGCTTGAGTTCAATGGGCAACTTGGCTACCTAGACTACATCAACATCATTGGCACCTTGTTCCTGGAAAGAAAACTAGTATAGGTGGAGAAATCCTGGCCCCATTGAAACTGGTGGGAATTTTGTTTGTTTACGTTGGTGGGATCAAGATTTTAATAATTTGATCTGAAATAGTTTGGTTTGAGCTGGAGCTAAAGTACCTGATTAAACCTGTATGCTCCCAAATGGATTGGCAAGGACTAGAGTCTATTCCCCAAGTAAGTGGTATTTTATTTATCTTGAAATCAAAGCAAGATTTCAGAAGTTAAGGGTCTTGTCAAAAAAAGGTAACTGGTCAACTGTGTATCATTGCTTTGTTGGTACTTGTCATTGCCTATTTGTTGTACTGTCTAACTATGGTCATTGTCTGCCTTGTTGTACTATCTAGTACCTTGAAGTCGTCTTAGTTTTCTAAAGACTTCACAGGCTGATGAGCAAATTGAAGTACGCTGCTCTGATTGAGTTTCTCAGTGGGCTCAAGAAGCCTCTGTGGTATCTTCAGAGGTCAGAGTATTTTGTATTTTAAACGCTATTGTGAAAAACAGAAAAAATAATTGCATGATGAAACTAGACCAGGGCATGGGCTGAGCCCACTGCACACAGAATAAATTATAAACATAGGTGCTGAACTATGAGCACACAGTTCTCTACAGTTCCTTGCCTTTTTCAGGCAGCTTGGTCCTACCTCCATAAGAGCTGAAGGGATCTTCTTCTGTTTCTTAAAAGACGAATAATGAATATTGTGGAAGACAGAGGAGAAGGCACTGCTTGAACACCTGGATGAAGTTGGAGGGAAGCTCACACTTAGTGGCCGTTCTGCAAGATTAAGAAAATTCAGAAAGGGAAGGGGGAAATGGATGAATCGGTACATATCAGATCGAGGGTAAGAGACATACAATAGGCTAATGCAAATGACTAAGGAATATGCAATGCCTCCTCCATAGCCGGTTTTTATTTTAGCTTTTCTTCCAAATCACTCCTGTAAAAGTTTGATTAGATGGGTGGATTTCATAGCACCCTAGGTTAATGGTAATAACCTACAGCTGCTTGAAAGAAGCATGCAAGAAAGCTGACAAAACACAAAATACAGCTTGTTTTCTTCCATTTTAAAATCAGCATTAAGCAAATAGTTTTTCCATCTATCCCCTCTATGTTCTATAACACCTTTGCAAGATAGATTCACTAATGGGACATCCTTTCTGTATGAACTGTTCTCTTTTGAGTTCTGCATGAGAGAGTGTTACTCTGTCTCTGTCAATCTCCATTAACCTCAGTTGTTTGTGTTCATATTTTCATGATCTCACTTCTGGCACTCCTGGGGCCTCAATACCCATGCCTTGTGCTTGAAATGAGAAATCCTCTTTAACAAAACACAACATGGTAAGCAGATCCTAAAGCTTCCCTGTTATACAGGCAGGAAATGGGTTTGTCAGTTTTGCCAATATTGAAGGAACCTTACCTCTTTTCTTAAGTTCCACATAGCAGCTATCACAGACTTTGGCTGCCTGATCTTTGAGGTACTTCATAGGGTACTTTTTTCTTGAACAATTTCGACATACAATCTGTTCCAGCAGGGAGAGATGCACATAAGTACAATTTCAATTTATACATATGCACATACAAAACAAATCCTCTGAGCTGGTTGGGAGAGGAAGATGGATAGTGGATAATATATGACTTTCCTAAAACTGTGGCAGTCAGTGTAAGTTTACTGACTAAAATGTTATTGCTGTAGATTTACACTGTTGTAAGCCAAGCAGAATTGATCACTGGGTTTGGTTGTACACCACTGCTGTGCCCATCTCCCCAGGCACTTACACCTTCCCTACTAGTGAATCACAGAAAGACCACTTTAATATTACTGCTGTTTTCATAGCTTTGTTAGTAACATCATTTTCTTAAGCTTGCATGTTGCAACTATCCGTGTGTAGGTACAGACTGATTTTTCTTTGTGGAATTAGAAAAAAGATTAAGTAAATGCGTTTTCATACTAGCAAAAATTAGTGGTAGTTTGTACAAAAAAAAAAAAAAAAGAAAAAAATCACTGAAAGACAGCCATGGTTTAAAACAGGACTGCAGATTTATGTGTATAAACAAATCTCTAGAGGCACTGATACAGGGACAAAACCAAGAAAGCGTATGGGTCCCCTTGGCTTTAGGGCAAAAGGCAGCAGCTCTTCAGTGGAGCACAGAGGAAACTTTCCCTGTGGTCACTGGCTAAACCATGCTCTACTGCTGAGTTTCTTCACTTTTAATAATAAGATAATTTTACCAGCTGTTATTAGGGACAGGAATTGGACTAGATGTGCTACTGCTTTGGTCTAGAACAGAGCGTATATTTTTAGTGTATTGCTTCATTTTCTCTAGAGCTAGCTGTATATCCGATACAATGGCTGGACTCAGCAACAATTATCCTGTAAGCCTTCAGCTACTAGCCTTTGGGAATTAATTGGGCCCTCGAGGAAAGGTTACTGTTGTTCTGACTAGAGTCATTAGAAACCTAATGACCTAATTTAGCAAAGCACTAACAGGTTCTGTGAGAAGTCAAATTCTGGTCTTGATGTCGCTACAAGTTTGTAGAAGTTACAGCAGTGGCAGCCAGTGTCCTACAGGTGCGAATAAAGCCTTCCTGAGAAACTTATACAGCTCTTACCTTCCCACAGGCATGGCAATGATGTCGCCTCAAAGTGAGGGTAAAGTCACAGCCACAGTTCATGCACATCATGACATGGGACACAGGTACCAAAGTGGGAGGCCTCTCACCCAAGGGTATTCCAAGCCTTTCCCTTAGCTTAAAATCAAACAAGAACAAATAAAGAAGCATCCACACTTCCAAAGTATGCTCAGTCAGTCCTGCTCCATCACATACAATTCTCCTCTCATTTCAGTCTGCCTTCACCTGCTAAAATCTCCAGGTTTTTTTAATTCATAATTCATGTTGTAAGTGAGATACAGGTGTTTCGGCACTGAAAGGCTGTGGCCAGTCAGTACATGGTGCTGTTAAAGCCAGAGTCACAACAGGTAAAAATCAATGTATTGTTGGTCAGGCACTGACACTCTTCCACATCAGACAAGCTTCTGTTTCATTGCGTATGCAAATTGCATGTAAGAATGTAAGTTAAAGCCATCTTTTTCTTAACAACTTTTGAAATGAAATCCATAAAAAGCTCTGTAGCTTTCAATCGAAAAGGGCCTGAGCTCTTTATGTCATTGCACCTTGGGACAGTTCTATGATCGGGGAAGAGAGAGTACAGAAAACAGTAAAACCAGAGATTATTTATCCCCACGCAATCCAGATCTGATCCGTGCTTTCCATTGCTGATCTGAATATATGTAAACAGCTTGAGAAAATGTATTCACTGTTGCTATTTTGTGGAATGCACCATGCTGCAGTGTTGTACAAGTGTCTTTGCTCCAAGCCCAGGGAGCCATGGTCATTGTGAAACTGAACCCAATCTAATAAGCTGTGCTGAGAAGCTGTGTTACTTCAGGTTTGGCACCAAAGTATTATGGGTACCCCACTGTCAGTTCACAGCAGCTTAGTGTTTGGCACAAGTAGCACAAGCTCTTGTGCCTGTGAAGGACTGTTTGTTAAAAGGCTTTCCTATGAGGAAATCAGACTTCTGCAGACAAATAGGATTTAAACACCGAAAAATAAAATTCCTCTAGATTTTTCATTGTGCACATTCAGATTCACATCAGAAGAAGAGCTGCAAAAGAAATTATTTTTTCATTTGTTGAAAAAGGATTTAGTTTAGGTTGCTATACTAACTAATTTCTAATTTTTTCTTGTTAAATATTTGAAAGTAGGTTAGCTTCAGGCCAGAAGGAAAATCCTGTTTTGTTTTTTGAATTCATTTGTTTAATTTCTGAAGTCTTCAAAAATTGAATCACAGACTGGTTGAAGTTGGAGGGGACCTCTGGAGGTCATCTGGTCCAACCCCCTGCTCAGACAGGGCCACCTAGAGCCAGCTGCCCAGGGCCATGTCCAGCAGCTTTTGAGTATCTCCAAGGATGGAGACTCCACAACCTCCCTGGGCAACTCGTGCCAGTCCTCAGTCACCCTCAGAGTGAAAAAGTGTTTCCTGATGTTCGAGAGAACCTCCTGTGTTTCACTTTGTGCCCACTGCCTCTGGTCCTGTCCCTGGGCACCACTGAGAAGAGCCTGGCTCCATCTTCTTTGTACCCTCCCATCAGGTATTTATACACATTGATGAGATCTGCTCTGAGCCTTCTCTTCTCCAAGCTGAACAGTCCCAGCTCTCTTAGCCTTTTCTCGTATATGAGATGTTCTAGTCCCTTCGTCATCTTCACGGCCCTTTGTTGGACTCTCTCCAGTATGTCCATGTGTCTCTTGTACTGGGGAGCCCAGCACTGGACACAGTTACTCCAGGCGTGGCCTCACCAGCACTCTTTTCTTCCCCGGTTAGCCTTGTTTAGTAAAACTGGGGTTCTACATAACCTAAAATACCATGTTTACTTTTTTTGTCACATGCATTCTTTGCCTCCTTAACTGGGAGTAGTACAACTGAAATTAATGAGGTAACAATAATATACATCAATTGTGCCGATACAATTAGAATATTGCTGGTGGGGTTTGCATGGGCAGTGACCTTATTGTGTGTATGATATTAGTGTAACTAATGGGTAGTTTTGTTTCCTTAAAATCTGTGAAGTTTTTAGCTATTTTGGATGAAAGAAAAATAGCTGCCCATTAACACAAAATAGTCTTCCTCCAGAAGAACTCCAATTTAAGCAAAGACCACAGAGTACAGAGTATGATTAACGTTTCAGAGGTGTGCCATTAGCTGTGATGAGCTTCATTATTTATGCTTGGCATACTGGTTTAAATGAAAATACTAAGAATGTCTTGCTACTAGGAACTCTGCGTTTTATAACCCTCTTCCTTTCCTCTCTCTTTCTCTCCATTTCCCCTTCCACTTTCAAGCATTGAAAGACTTGGCCTGCTTTTACCTCCACGCTGCTGTGGAAAGTGGAAGTGTTGTGATCTTTGCAGTCATCTGGGATGTGTCTGCTGATGCAGCTGTACCAGTCATCCCTTTCCGACCAAGAGCTGTGGAATGAAATACAGCAGAGCAGTCAATTCTATGCACAGCAGGGACTGAAACAAGCTGTTTCTGGATCAGAGGAGAAAAGCTTCACTTTATGAATGCTTGCTTTTCCCTGCTACTGCATTGAACTGGTAATTTTCTGATGAGGAACTTGGAATTGTTGGACTTACTCAGTGGGATGTTTAATGTAGATCTAATGTTAGGACTGTGACTGAGAAGGAACTGAACACCCAGAAATTTTTTCAAAGTAGTCTCTAACTTTGCTATAAGCTGTCCAATCCTAGATCACTTAGGACAATATGAAATGTCTCTTTTTGTCATGTATGCTCTAGCTTTTAGGCACTCCAGTGCATGTAATGTTGGCATGGGTTGCTCAAAGTCAGCATGTTTATGCTCATCTCTACATTGGGATGCTTAGATGATCTGTGTGTTGGAAAATGGAGAAATCTGTCACCCGTGGTAGAGATGCGAGTGCTGTAATCTTCTAGCTCCATCACAGACGAGCTCCTGTCTCCTGGCAAGAGGCCAGGGCAGCAATTTGAGAAGGAAGTTCTACATTCCCTCTCGTTGCAGTTATGCATAGAGGCCAGTAGTTCTTCAGAGTGGCCCCTAGATGCCCCCTTTGCACAAGGCAAAACAGTGAGTGCTTTGCGCTTCTCTGCCAGTCCAGCTCTCCCAGAAAAGCAACAGGGCTCTTAGTGCCTATTACTTCCCGGATGCATTCGCTCTGTTACAGCCATAAGCTGTCCTGCCTGTGTTAGCTGGGTTTCCTGTTGTGGCTTCAGACTGTGCTCTTCCTGTCCATCTGAAACTGTGCACAGCTCTAGTTCCCAGCATCAAGTCGCAGGAGGGAATGCAACTCAGTGTGGTCTTCCCTCCTCAAGTCGAACCAGCCACGCACATTAAAGTTATCCACTAGACTTTGTTGTAAAAATTAGCAGTGGTGTCGTTGCCAGCTGCTGTTCAGCTGTGAGTTCCTCACACTGTCCTCATGAAGGCCACCAAAAAAGACATCTGAGAACAATTTGTCTTTTGTGGTCTTAAAAAAAAAAAGGGGGGGGGAGCCCACAAAAAGAGAGGAAATGTCAGATTTTATCAGTGATCTCTGACTTAGCATCCCTTTGCACTGTGAGCATAAGCCCTTGTCTGAAAAGCATCAGCCTCTGTAAAATACAACAAGGGTGGAGCAGAAATTGGAGCAGAGCACCACGTGGTTACCCCTGTGTCCAAGAAGAACATTTCTGAAATGCAAATAAAGGTATAAGAGAAGTATGAGCCTTATCCGTAAAGGCTCTGTGCTCAGATCTGTTACCAGCTCACTGCAAGGCAATAATACGGCTCGTCGAGTGAGCGAGCCATTTTCAGCAGGACATGTAAAGATTTTACAGTGCCATCTGCTCATATAACCACGCTAATTTCAGAGCTTTGGTAATCCTCATTTTATTGCCTTTAGTCCCTAGCACTCATGCTGTATTTCTTCAGTGCATTCGCCTTGTCTCACACAAGCGTAAAGGCATTGAGGTTTGGGTTGTGGTTGTTAACAGCTGGCCTTCAGTGCAGACTTGCAGCACCTCAGTGTGAGCACTAGGAGATACAGTCTTTAGGGACACTTGGTACATTTGTGTCTTTGGTGCTCCTTTTGGCGTGTAGGAGGCCAAGGACATCGTGCAGTGGGGTTAGGAGAGCATGTTGTCCCACCGTTGACTTATCAGCTGGCCAACCAGTGCAGAAAGGGAGAGGAAAAAGTGTTTTGGGGTGACTTTATGGCGGATTGGTCCCAGAATGAGCAGCACAAGGAAGGGAAAGAGGCTCTGTTCCAGCACTCTGAGAAGAGTCAGTCTCTGTCTGGCTGTTAACAGAAGGGCAACCTTAGTCTCAGGCCCTGGTTCTATCTACTACCAAAGAAACAGCTTGCAGTGGCCTCACATGCTTTGTTTAGGCTAACTAAGCACAAACTTGATGAGTACAAAAGGCAAAGAAACAATATAACAATGGAAGCAGAACATCCCAAGCTTCTCGTTAGGGATGCCAACTTAAGTTGTCCTGAACAAAGAGGACATGCAGCAGTGATTTCCCCTCTACAATACTGTACACATCCTGCTTTTGTAACTGGCAGCAGGTAATTCAGAAGTACCGTGTATATATTTTAAGGGTTGTGATGAGTGTGCAGCTCTAAGAAAATCTCAGATACTTTCTCATTTGCTGGTTATAAAAGGAAACAGACAAAAAGGCTTTGACAGGTATCTGAGCACTGCCCACAGATGGCAAGTGCTCTGGGAAGGATGGGAGCTCCAAAGTTTGATTCTGAATAAGAAAGTGCCATCCCTGTCTTTCTGTTGCGCTGTGTAATTTAGGGAAGATTGCTGTGTTTCCAGCCATGCTGTAGTTGGAGACTGATGGTAGGAAAGCCAGTACTTAAAAGCATTGAAGACCTTGTTATTTGGAAGACTTAATTTTAATACCACTGCTAGTGTGTTACCTCTTTTGTAGTAAACTATGTCTGAAAATCAAGCCAGCTACCTTTGTGCAGTAGCTCTAGGTAAATTTGCAGGATACTTTTGGGCTAGAAGCACGAAAAAATATAGTACACCGCTATCTTCTGATCAGAAACTGACCTACAATCTCTTTCTGGCATTAGCTTGTGATGCCAGGACAGAGATCCTGACTCCTAGTTGTAATCAGTACTAGCACTACACAAGCTTATTAGTGAAATTCCTTGTATTAGAAAGATCCATGAGGTTGACAGTAGGTTCAATTTTGGCTTTGTCATTTAAGCATTATTAAATGCTTTTATATTTATAGCATGGTATTGCCTAATTACTAACTTCACCACCAGATATACCGCCCTAGTGGTATGATGTCACCAGCAAACTTATAAAAGGGAGATATAACATACTCTTAGTGTCACAGGGAAAAAGTGTGAAAGATAGTAGACTCAGGCTTCTTAGTAACGGACTTTCTTTGCTTTGCTTTCTCTTTCCCATGTTATCAAGAGACGACTTCTAATCTTTACTCAGTATATGAGTTGAATTAGTTACAGTTTATGAGCTTTGTGTTTATAATAAATATCTTCATTGTGTAATCAAGCACTCAGCCATTGTCTGTCACAATAGCACAAACTAAAATTGAGTTAAAGAAGAATGAGACACCAGTTAAGTCTTGGGTAGGCTAATCTAGAGATACAGCTCTAGAATGTAACACCCTCTGCCATGACTGTTTGGGGACAGTACCTTGCTGACAGGGTCAGGCAATATTCATCATTTTCAATCTTCAGGACATTTTGGGCTTTTTCTGTCACTGGGCGGCTGACCTAGAAACAAATGCCATGAACATGAATGTGGATGTGAGTTAAACTGTCTACAACTAGTACACCATGCAAGTCTCAATGCATATGGATCTATGAATGTCCCAGCCATCTGTTTCATATTTCAATACAAAGAGACGGGCACGTAGGGGTTTCTGTCTTTTGTATTGCTGATGTAATAAGGAATGCTCTCTTATTTCAATGTGGTGGTGGTGCTAAAGGGAAAAAAAACATTTACTACAACTATAAAGGTAGGGATAAAGTATCAATCGGGTTTCAGTTTTAATATGACAAGCTGAGGAGATGTTTAGTCTGACAAGTGACAGAGCATTTTGGGCAAAAGTTTTGGCTATTCTTGGAATGAATGGAAAGAATTTTCTTCCTGACATGCAACCATTATACAGTGAAGCCCTTCAGTTCAGTGAATACCTGTCTGCAGCAAGGCTCTTTAAGAGCAAAAAAAACGCACTTAAAAGCTACAGCTCAGCTAAAACTTTTTCCCTGTAATGTAGTTTTAGTTGCCTACTAATAGCAACAGCCACTTAGGAGAAACATAGCTTCATGGTACTGACGCGTTGTTGTCAACAAGCATCTATTATGCCAGTGATTGTTTCAAATGTACCCCAACAAGTACCTGCTCTGCAACTCCCTTTCACATAATGGTAGAGCATTTTGGCGATTCCTACTGCAGCTGGGAACCCATAGTTAGTTTTAGACTATCAGGTCTCTAGGGTGATCAGCCTCCCATCTTTTCATAACACCACAGCCCACCTGTGTCATTCTGCTGGAATTAATGATTAGTAGTTCTCAGCTTGCATGTTTCCTAGATTCCCAGACACCTGACTTGCCTCTTCAAGTCCTCTTTCACATAAATATGAATTGGCATATTAGCTATAGAACAGTTATGAAGGTTCTTGGTGGGAGGTATGTAATGGGTGGCTAGGTAAGAAGCAAAGACGCCTCCAGCTCAGTATCTCCTGGTGCACAGGTACTGGTGCCAATGGATGCTTAGGGAAAGAGTGTAAGAACAGGACAATTGTGTCCAGTTTCTGTAATCTGCAATTTAGAAATTTACTGAAGAAGATGTATCATTGCATGTAATAGCTCCCAATATACCTTTTCCCCATAAAGCTGGCTAATCACTTTTGAACCCATTAATGCTTTTGATGCAAACAGTCAAAGGGTACATGAAAACGAAGCAAATGAAAGCTTATGTAAATTTTGAATGGCAGGAGTTTAAAACTAGGCAGACTAAGCCCTAGTGAATATGTTGTAGGGAATAACCATGTATTGGCTGGAAACATGAAGAGACGAATGGACAAAATGGGATAACAAATCTTTTCTGTCTCTAATTTCATGATCAGATGGTAAATCTGATTTTGGCTTGTATTATTTATGCAGCCTGAATAAGGCTGTCGTACTAAGTCACAGCCTTATAGATAATCTTTTATCTGCTTTATATTTTTTTTCCTTCTGTCTACTGTAAGAGGGAAGGGAATCCCTTGATAATAGGTCCATCCTCTCTTTCCGCTTGCCTTCAGCTGGATATGAGACATAAACCAGCAAAGCGCTAAAAGCCCACTATGCAACTTTAATTCCAGCCTATAATACAGATGAGGCATTACCTTCATGCCTGACATAGCCAAGGTGCTTTTCAGTCGGTATTTGCCATCCTTCTGGGGATATGTGTACAGCAGAACATCATTCATCTATATGAAGAGAAAGACAAAATCAATAATTTGCAATATGGCTTTCAGGCCTGCCTGTTACTCCTGGGGGGATACACAGAACAAGCAGTAACTTGATGAACTGCTAGGACTGTTACTAAAGACGGGCCCAAGCCACACAGCTCAGATCAAGACCAGCATTTCTACAAAACTCTGGGGTGTCTGCATCCAGGACTTCGATTTCTTCCCATCTTTGACTGTTGCTAATGCCTAAACAAGTAGATATTCAGTTCTTTTTTTATTCAGCTTGGGGGAAAAAGCTGCTTGTTTTAAGGGCAATGCCATGTTCAAGTTGGGAAGGCAGGCTCTGCATTTACTACCTGGCAATACCAACTAAAGGCCCAGGATGCTACAGCTCTGACTCTCAAGAGTCCCCCTGACAGTGAAGCTGTGGTGAGGCCAGGGGTAGGACTGGGCTTCACAGACTAGGCTTCACAGACTTCCATTTTCTGGGTAAAAAGGAAGTGTTGGTGAGGAGAGGTGCCATGGTCTGGAGGAATGATTCGGGGAGGAATGGTTTGGATATTTGAGACCAGTGACTGTACTTCACTGCTAGCAAAACTGACCTAGACATATGACAGCTTTGCTGAGTCTGTGGGCCGCAGGAGAGACCATGGAAGGGAAAAACTGAGGAACAGCTTTTCATTTTAGGAAGAAAAAGAATCTGTACCTTAACACCCCAAATATTTCCATAGTTCTCACAGCTCCTCGCAGAACGCATGTTTTCAAACAGCTTCATACTAAGTGGGATCAGATCTTCTCTGCTCTTTGCCTGACTTAATCATAGACGTTATTGCAGCCTTTTACCTTCATGCCAACAAACAAATAAATGAAACGCCAGAACTGGACCTTGTAGGTCTTTGCTGGCGTCTCCTTCCTTTACTACTGGAAGGTGGGCCTTAACATTGCCAAAGTAATGCTTGTGTGTATGCATTCTCTGCTTTACTTGAACGAGCAAGTCATGTTTTGTTGTTGTCTTTCCCAGGCCTCTCACATCAATACCAATATGAATAAACTCGGACAAACACTTGACTACTGTACTGGGGTACTATGAACAAGGATGTGCAAGGCAATGTAAAACCAAGGCATAGGTAATACTGTGTGATGCCAGAGACAAGGCATCTTAAATGCAAAAATTCTTGAGAAATTAAAAAGTAGACAGAAACCAGCTTCACTTGGATTCCTCTGTGACAAAGACATCTAAATATAATCAATTGGATGGTAATAATACTATGTTTTGGAAGGACAACTGTGATAAAGAGAGACACAGAGGAGAAGGGAGGAAACTAAAGAATGATTTAGCAATAAAATAATGTATCATGTATGACTGGAATTGTTGGGGTTTTGATAGTACTGCCTGACCACCTAAAACTGCTGATGTGAATTCTTCACAAATTTGCTTGCCTGAAAAAAAAAAGTGGAGCCTTATGGATGTTTTCTTAAAAGGTGATAGTTCACCTTTCTTGCAGAGCAGGAACAATGGTTAAAGAAAAATGGCATGGGATTAATAATCATGGGATTAAATCCTTATCACCTTGGACTTAACAGCAAAATTGTTGTTGCGTTTATTAGGGTCATGAGTTCACTCACGGATACCAGTTCATTAAGTAGCTGTTTGATTCACAGCAGATCTGGCTTCTGTGCATTAGCTGCCCATATTTAAAATGCAGATTCCCATTAATTCACATTAATATGTGAGGCAAAATATACTGAAGAGTGACTTTCCCCAAAACTGTTACTTAAAATTTTACTACTTTTAAAAATTTAATTGAGTTTAATAAGTGAGATCAGCCAATATTTTTGTAGAAAATGCTGAAACATTTCATTCTAACATTTTAACAAAGACTCCCATGCTCTCCTGTATTGACCACTCTACTGTGTATTTCTCTGTGTCCTTCTAATAAGTCTTAAATCAGGAGTCTCATGTTCTCTGTAGTCTGATGTGAAGTATTTACTCCTTTTGTATTTTCCCTAGAACAAGGTGACAAATGACTTGTCACAGAGTTTTTCTGTGATTTACTTATTGCTCCATAAATTACCCTCCATGCTAACATTAATCCAGTCAGCACAGTGACACCTGCACAGTACTGACCACATGATGATTCCCAGTTTAACCAGGGTTATGCATAACCAGAAAATGCATCATAACCTTATACCTGAGTGTCTAGGAGGCTAAGGCAGAAAAAAATGAGCAAATGTAAACCTTTCAGTGAAAAGCAGGTGAAAGCTATTTTCACTTCATATTACTAGTAGCAACAAGGACTCCAGCAGCCGGGTGGGAAAAGGTAAAAAGGCAGGCAGATTTATTTATTTTAAAAGCTACATATTTCTTTAAAAAGCAGCTCATTCTTTTGTTACTGTTGATTAAGGATGACACCCTGGTGCATACTGTTGTCACGACAGCTCTGGTTAGTATCCCAAGATTTTATTAAACATTAATGATGACTTTGCTTTATAATTGCCAATTGGAGTTTTTTTTCTCCTTCTGTTTTTCTCCCCCACAGTATATAGTGGTAGGCTGTGACTTTGAGGTCCCACCAGCCACAGCTTGACACAATGAAATTGTAACAAATATTTCAAAGTTTGCTAAGCAAGGCACACATATTCATGAAGAAAGAAAGGGGTTGCACTTGCTGCTGTCTTCTTTGCCACATCTACGCTGGAGACCTGAGTGATGGCTATATGAATGGTATGGACAGAACTAGCATCAGTACCAGTGGTTTCGTGCATCGTCCTGCTTCACACTGCACACTATTCCCTGAAACAGTGAGGACTGGGCCATGATCAAAGCTGATCTTGCAGCCCCTCAGGAATCTCTGGTAGAAGAGATTGACTGCCGCAGTCCCCAGGGGAGTTCCCAGCGGTCCTTGGGCTTCAGACCCACTTCCTGTTTGCTGGAAAACTTTTGAACAATTGGGGATCCCCAGACTGCTCAAATACTGATGCAGGAGCAAATATTCCTGTTCTGCACTGCTCTATGCACACACAGTCCCCAAAACAACAATTGATAACACAGAGAAAGAAGGATACGTCTGCTCTTTAATTTTCTTTTTTTCTTTTTCTGTTACTACTGTTCTTTTTTCCCCTTCTTTTTATAGTCCGCTCTGTTGCGATGGGAACACAGTAACATTAGAGGTCAGTGCAAGTTTTCTAACCTACAGTGTTCAACTTATTGATCCAAACAAGTTTATCTATGCCCTGCTGAACCGCTGGCATCCGTACGTAATGTGCTCTCTTGTCTAAAAGCTCCTCCCATGTGTTTGGTTCTTCTGAATGTTTTAAAGGGTAGTTCATTATGAACCCTGTGTTGTTCTATTCAAGTCTGCATTAAACATCCCCTGAGTGTCAGTGGAGCAGCCTGAATGTGTGCTGGGGCTGCATTTTCCAAACTCTGACTCCAAAACCTCCTGTACTCTAGCCCTGCCAGCTAGAGCATTAAACAGTCTCCCATTTGATAGCAGCTTCTGGCACCCTGCTTGCAACACAAGCAGCCTTTGTAGAGAAATTCTTGGGAGGGTGAGATAACAGACATTGTCTGAGTTGCAAAGTCCTGTGGTTGGGGGGCAGTTAGGGGCCTGCCAGTGTCAGCAGCCCATACTGTGCTGCAAAGAGGCCCCAACATCCTTGTAAACAGAGACTGGACTCAGGAAACAGGCGCACAGCAAAACTCACCAAACATCCTGCCAGGAAACGCCAGATTCAACAATACCATCAGCCTGCACAAAACAGCCAGCCCAAGTAACCTTGTGATATGTAGAACATACACCCTCAGAAATATATGCACATCAAAAGCCCCCAGATGTGTCGTACACACTCATGCCTATATGGGCTGTGCACAGACATACAATGCTCCTTATGGGCATACATTCACAGCACAAGCACACACACCACCAAAGCACACCCTGAGTGTACAGGCCAAGTAGGAGTCTGGCACACACCCCATTTTTATCACATATTCTGTCTACAGCTTTAGTTTGGTGGGCTCATCTCCGGGGACGTGTAGGGCTTTAATTCTGAGTTATCCTTCAGTGTATACTCTTCCAGTGAAATTCTCTCCAGGTCCTGGGCTTGATTTAGCTTCAGCTGGGTTAAGTTCACTACTAAAAACTACAGAGAATGCTGTTCATGTAAAAATCTGGTTTGGGTAGCTAAGGTAAATACATTTCTTTCATCCAAAGCTAAACCAAACTACACCTATACATGTTAACTTCTGGTGATCTTTTTGAGTGGCAGCTGACATGCAAAGTATCAAAAAAAGCCAGTTCTGAAAGGGTTTTTTTGATTAATACATTAGGACAAATTCTTATCCTACCTTGAGTTTTGCCAGTGGATTCAAAGGACTGATACGGTCCTTAGAAGATACAGGCTTTAAATAAATGTGGGTTTTAAGAGACAGTGTTTAGATTATTCTAGTCTTGGGGTTTTGTGAGTTTGAGTTGTTTTTTTTTTCCACAGAGTCCTCAGGCATCAGAATCAAGACGTGGGTTGGGCTAGATGCACTGGAAGGGGAAAGCATATGTGCATGCAGGCCTTGGCTGTTACAAAAAGGTGTTGGCAGTGATGGTTGGTAGGGCCTTAAGACTGATGCAGTAAAGATGCTATATGCCAAGATGAAAATACATTGCCATAGCTATTCAGTAGTTGTCTTAATGTAGCCACAGGCTAAATAGTCCAGTAAGTGATGCATGAATGGTGGTTGCATGAGAGGTGGTGGCACAACAGAGAATCCACAGCATTAGCAGTGACAAGCAGATTCAGGTGTTAATGCAGGAATTACCATATTCCACAATGAATCCGCTTTCCTGCAATTTTACCATACACGGCATTGCTCTGCAACCTGAGGAGCTTTCAGGGTAGAGGACATTGAGTAAAAAAAATCACTAAATCCAAAGGCAGATCTTTACCAGTAAGCTTCAAACTGTTTCCAACATCCAGTCACCCCTGCCCCACCCAAGCAGGAGACATAACACAGAAAGCCTGAAATGGTTGCAACTTTAGTGTGTTGGACCTGGAAAGAAGCCAGGTTTATGAGCCTCTTGGTCCTTGAAAGTGACTGCTATGGCTTAGTCTAGCTCCACCACATACTTTGCATGACAGCACGTTCAGTCACAGTTTGCCTTTCTGACTCAAAGGAAGAAAAAAATGCTGTTTCTGAATGCTGAGAGCATCTGTTAATGACAGGACACTGGCTACTGTAATGTCTCCAGCTGCCAAGAGACACTTCTGTCTTCGCAGTTTACATCCGGGTTTGAGCAGCTGAACTCTCCCCAGGAATCAAAAATAGTTCCTAAACTAGAAAGTGCCAGAAACTCATTTCTGTGCTTTCTTTGTTCCAGTAGTACTTTCAGCCTCTTGTGACCCTGAAGTTGATGCAACCATTTTGGACTACTGGAAATTTAACTCAGTTTATCCCAAGTTTCCATTACTTTCCTTTCAATGTTTATTACCAACCTGATTTCTGATCTTCCTTTTAAATTCGCTGTATCAATTATAATAGCTAGGTTTGTGACACTTCAGTATTTGCCATAGTAGTGAATTATGATGACAGTTACGAAAACACTGGAAGACAAAATGGTAACAACTTCTTGGAATTTGGTCCCAGCTTTAGCCACAACTCCAAAATGTTTTTGTAATACTAGCAAAGGTGAGCATTTCACAAGAGGGATCAGTAAGGAACCAAGTATCATCTGTTACAAAGTGGTCATCTGTAGGCTTCAGAGTTGTGACTGCTGAGAACACTGTTTCTTAAGACCGGCTCCTGGAAATTCTGGCATGGCAATTTTCCCTTGGCTGCAATAAAGTCACGATTTTAACGTTTGTTGCTGTTGTTACAGTCCATTGATGCTGACTCAGTAAAACAGCACTGCAACAATCTTGTATTTGAAGATTTGGGTGAAATCCATCCCTTTCAGTACATGAAAGTCTCAATTTTCACAGAAACCAAGAAGCCATCAGAGAAGTGCAGTGCCAGTACTGTGTCCCATGCTATCTGATCTTTTATTATGACTGCAATACATGATCAAGGAGGCAAAGAAGCTTATGCATCCACCCATGCACAAATATTAATAAGAGGGAGAAATAGGAAGAATTAATGGCAAAGTGTATGACTTCTGTGAGAAGCCATCTTTCCTCTTCACAATATTCCCAGGGTTAAAAGCTGTTGACACTTAGAGAGGCCACAGCAAATACATATTCCAGGCTTATAAGCCATTTATTTTAAAATAAATTCTGCAAACAGTACTTTAATGTTAATAGCAGCAGTAATGCTCAGTTCTTTATGGCTCTTTTCTGGGAAGGAGCTCTAAAGAATTTTTCAAACATTAACAGGTAAGCAGGTAACAAACTCCTAAGACACAGGCAAGTATTTTCCCTTTCATTCTGATAAATGCATAAAATTGCCTGCAGTTACACAATAAGTTACCTGAAAAGTTGAGAACAGAGCTCAGGAGCCTGGAGTCTCAGATATTCTCTAACTGCTCAGTGTAGTATGTAATGCAAAAGAGAAAGCATGAGTGTTAATAGCATATCTCCAAACCAGTGGTTTTTTGTGTTTTAGTTTGCAAATACTTGCAATTTTTGCAGTAGGGTTGTGGACCCTTGTGAAGGGTATTCCAGCCACCTGATGAAAGGTTCATTTTTCTTAACTATCTTAGAAGAATTTTGCAAACCGTCATTGAAAACTGCTGTTCCAATCAGCAGGAAGCTGGAGGTGTGTGTTCAGAGGGACTGTCTGAGGCAATGCACATAGTTATCAGGTAATTTACAAAGATCGGGACAGCAAGAACTAAAACCTAGTCCTTGAGCTTCAAGGAGACAAACCTCTCCCAAGTCAGTCCAAAGAAAGCTTTCATACACTTCAGCAGTAGGGTGTTCTCTGTTGGTTCTAATCAGATTTCCTAAAGGCTTAGGGTTGGACTTTCAAGTGTGAAGCTTAATTGCTGAAAGTATTCAGGAGCTCCCATCCTCCTGATCACCTTGGAAACTTGCAGTTCTTTTTAAAATTATGGCCTAATCAAGGCTGTGCATAGCTGTGGCACAATGCAGGGCCAATGGGACATGTGTGAAAAGGGCTACAGCCCTGTTAGCAATCAAAACTGACTCACCTCATCACTTCTGGTGGCTTGCAGCCTGAAAGTTTCTGCCAGGATTCAGGGCTGCATAAATGCAGGAGAAGATACAAGAGAGACAGTAAAAATATAAAAGAAATCTTACCAAGAACAAATGCCGAGGGTGCCTGGTTTTGCCAGAGACTTTCATCAGCGTTCCCTCTTTAACAAAGATCTAAAGGAGAAAACAGCAGGTTGTGATCCTGAGACTTCTCATTCTGAATCTTACTGAGAAAAGAGAATATTCCTCCTGGGGAAAGAGCTACTCTACCTGCTTTCATCAGCACAGGAAGAGAGAGATGCCTCAACCCGTGCTTGTAGTCTTACTCCTTATGATCTGGCTTAATCTTTGCTTGAGTTAGCCCTGCTGCTCTTCGTGGCTTGCATTTGTATCAGAACCAAAGTGGAAACCCACTTGTCCTCAGCCCACTGCTTCTGCACCATAAGCTGTGCTCAGAGGTGACTGTCACAGATTGCAAAGCTAATATGTAATGGGCTGCAGAAAAGAACTCGTCTTTAAAAATCCTCTAAAATAGACCAAAAAGAAAAGCTGAAACCTCAGGTTCCAACACGCTACATCCACATAACTGTGCCTGCGTACGTAATCTGTATCTGTTTGCAAACACAATACTTTTTTGGTCCATATTGTTACTGTGTGTGAAGATAGGACTATGTATGTAAGCGTCTAAACAAGCATACTAGAACTTGATTGCAATAACATTTGAAAAGGTCTAGAATAACTGAACTACATCAGTGGATTAACAGTCATCTACTCTTTTCAGACTGAGAACAGATCTGGTGTAGTTTTCCACTCTAGATCAATTTATAGTTGAAGAGACCAGTCCCACAAATTCTGTCGGCTGGGCTTTGGAGAATTTGTTAAAGCATTACCTGGCAAGGGCAAGTGAGAATACTGATGTTAGAGAAAAAATAGAGGTTGACTGCGATATTTGGCTGATCAGGATTCTTACGCTCAAAGTATGCATGCTTTGAAAATTGCTTCATGAGTTTTGCTAAAGATACTGGTGGACTGAAAGGGAAATTAGAGTAACTCAAGAAATAAAGCCTTTGAAGTGTAGAGGCAGGTTGGAGCTGCGGAAACTGGACAGGTTTGAAAGCCAGGAGAAGAAATTTGCATTTGATGTGGATGGCAAGACAGAGTCATACTCTCTCCCACGTTTCTGTTGATGTGTTGCTTAAAAATGATGTCTTGCATTACAAGCACCACTGGGGAATGGTGAGAATAAAAATTTGAAAACAAATCACTTCCTCTGATTTAAGGCTCCTCCCCAGCCAAATAAAACTCTGAGCCTTTCCAGGCTGCAAGTGATTCCTGCTGGTGTTGCAACCTTTCAACAGGAGTATATAGGGAGGAAAACAGCCATTACACACTATACATAGGGTGGCTGAGGGCAACTGGAGTGAAAAGTCAAATGGCTGCTCTGTGTAAAAGCAGGGGCAATGCATGTCTTTCCCAGGCTGAGGCTCTCCGCACATCTCTGCACACTGCCAGAGTGATGCCTTTTGACATGAACCAGTGCTCCAGCTCTTATCAGAGTAGGTCGGTAAACAACACCTGTAGACATATGAAATCTGGCCATCCACAGAATCAGAGATATATCTGACGGGAAACAATGCCCTTATCCGCATGGGTCTGGCGGCAGCACTCACCCTTCCTGGCTGGAGGAGACCGCTCTGCCCTCTCACACTGTGCTCAATGTGTACCAACTTCTGCAAGTTTTCCTGGGGGAGAGAAACAGTGTTTAGGGACTGCGTGGTGCCTTCTTCAGACAAGCAGGCAAACCTTACCTCACCCCTCCCCGCCATTTTATTTCTCTAAAAGTGGTGTTACAGAATTAGGTTTGAGAGAGAACTGAGCCTGGGGATTTTATGCCCAGAAAGTCTTCTTCCAGCCTTACAGGTTTTATAAAACCTCCTCACCTGCATTTATATCTGCTATGGCCTTCTACACTCCTGTTACCTGTGATACCTCCGTTCACATTCCAGAGGGCCTGCTAACACTGTACGGTATTTATACATTGGCCTCTTTGCTGACTTTCTTGCTGTGGGAGCTAATAAACCGACAAAGTACAGCATCTGCTCCAAAGGCCTGTGCATTAGTGGTGTGACACGGATAATCCAAAGCATGCTTTGATACTATAAAGACTGTTGCTAGGATTATCCGGAGGTTTATATTCTGTGATAAATGATTAATGCCTTTGCAATAGGGGATTTAGAAGGTTAACTAGAAAGCATGCAATGAAGCTGCATCTCTCTTTTGATGCTTTGCAAAGATCAGGAAGTTTATTATCAAACTTTGATACTATTAACTGCCTACCTGGCCTTAAAGCTCAGTCAGTCAGTGGGCACTGGCATGTGGCATGAACTTATCTGTGAAGATGGTAAATAAGATTAATCTAGCTAAGCCTGTGCTCTCATAAAAGAAGACAGTATTGGGTGAATATACAAAGGAGGAAGAAGGGTTGTCTGTACCATTGCAATATTGCTAGAGTCTTTTCAAATCTCCTTCCACTTAGCAAGTAAGGCTGCTAAAACCGAGGCTTGTACATAGGATTCAGCTGTGGTTTTATCTGGTCAGAACAGTAGAATGGGCTGCACAGCACCAATGAGTCATCACTGGAATATGTCTAAAAATTAGGAATCACTTGTCTAAGTTAGCCATTGTCTCCTAATTCCTCAGTTACATGCCCATATATACTGAAGACTAGGGACCATATTTGATATAATTTCATGACCTGGCAGCCTTTGACTACAGTTTTCTGCTATGACAGATAACGGTCTGTTTTCCTATGCTTCATTGACTGGCATTAAGATACCCCTGGGCTTAGTTAGACTTGATTAGATTATACAGTGTGTCTGCCTGATACAAATCAGTGCTGTCTATGGAATCAGCTAATTAAGAAAGCTATCACTGATACCAGAAGGAGCATATCCATATCAGCATGATGATCTGTCAAGGCTAATTTACGCTGCATTTCAGCTAACACAATTAATGTACCTATTTCGCCTTGCTTTTTGAGATAAGCCTGAAATACCTCCGTATGTTACTGCCCTGGTGAACTATTACATTTGTTTAGCATGATACTAAATGTAGTTCTTAATCAGTAACTACATATCAAACATATGGAGACACCTACAAGCCTTGACCAGCACAGGGCTGCATTGTGACCATACAATACAACTGGCAGTTGACACATTTTCAAGAATTTCAGCCACCAAGTATCTCTTTTGCAATGCAGGAAGTAACAAATGGAATTTTTCAGGTCACTTCTAAAATACTATAGGCCAGCAAAATGGAAACAGAATGTATAAACTAATAGTACAGGAAATACCAGGGATCAGGAGACAGCTATCTGCAAAAGACATTTGCAAAGGACTTTCCCATCACTAAAGGGTATTTTAGCCCTAGCAAAACCTGTCAAATTGACAGCTTCCACAATGGAAGCCTGTTCTTCATCTGCAGAAAAGGCAGTGCCCTCCTGTGAGCACACTCATGGCCATGCGAGTACTACAAGGGTTTCTACAAGAGTGCGAGGAGACTTCTGCAGCTCGGATACACCTCAGCTTTTCTTAGGACTGCTGGCAGAGGCGCCTGTTGTAATGCTGACATTTGCAATATGGACACATGTTCACCAGGGAATGGACAAAGATGTATCAAACTCATTTCCTGTAGGAAGTCAAACAGCCATCACATCTGAAAGACAGTGATTTATCTGGGAGTGTGGGCAGCTGAGGGCGTATAGTTTCCCTGCAGTTCCCCTAAAACTCCCTGTTTATATAGTTTGCTTCATTGTCCTTAAAACTGTCATCATTCTCCTTTCAAATATGCTTCACAAGCTACAAATGAAAAATGAAAACAAAGCTCCACCCAACTAGGGCTGCAGATGTGGGTGGCTGAAATCCTTCTCTGGCCATTTCAGCAGTGAACTGCAGCTTCCATCATATTATCATTATGTCTGTGCAGGAGGAATGCCTCCCCAAGGAATTCACCAGCTGCTAATAGCAACAATGATTTATAGCTCTTAGCATCTTAGGGCCTCTAACAGATTGTAGACGTTCACAGAACGATACAAACCCTGCTTAGTTCAGGTAGTGAATGTCTCTTAGAGTTACAGATAGACTTAACGCTATGTGGTATGCCTTATGCCTCTCTTTGCACATCTGTAACTTGCAAATAATATTTTCCTACTTGATGAAAATGCTGGGGATATAGTTAATATCATAATGTGTCTGAAAATCGTGGTTTAATAGTTCCCAGGGAAAAACTGCTACAGTGTTATTATCATAAAACAAAAATGCTAATAGTCTATCATTGATATTCTGCAGAAAATGTAGATCATCATTAAATTCTTCCTGACAGATTTTTGGAGTGTAGTTTGATGAGTTGATAAGTGGCAGGAGAGATCTTCCTCCTTCCAGGTACATGCCAAGTCTAAATTATTGCTTAGAACTTCAACCAGGTACACGACAAGTTATTAATGCTCTATCTGGTCTGGCATTGTTCAGTTTGTTCTGCAATTAGAGTAACTTCTTAAATTCTTTGCATTTTTTTAAATCTGAGAGAAAGAAAAGAACTGCTGGTTGTAGCTTTTGTGGATGGGATATTAATTCAGGAGGACAATCTCTGATTTAGCAGAATGTTGAACTTTGATTCTCATGAACCTGCGCCTTCACAAAACCCACAGCATTCACACAGATGAGAAAGAAGAAAGTGTCTTCCAGGCCACAGTTTTGGAAAAGAGCAGATGTGCTCTGATGATATGATAAAAAATTAAGTGTAGAAATCTGTGTAGAATTTATGTTGAAATTGTTCCAAACCAGACATTAATAATAGCAATTATTATACAGTTGGTGACATCTGTAAAACTCAGACGATATGGTGATGTTCTTCAAATTAAAGCATGACTTAGTGGAGACAGGATCATGGCATGATTATGCAGCACAACAAATTTGATTTTGGCCAGTTATATATACTTCTAATTTCAGAAAAGTATTCATACAAATCTCCCATAAATCTGAGTCAAATATAAGGAAGCACAGATGCCAGGAAAAGATATGTGACCTTGGTCTGTTAGGAGCGGAGCTCTTACGGTTCTCAACCTTTAATACAGGTATCCCTAAAGCTCTGAGATTACTATGGAAGCTTTCCCTGAGGTCTCGGTTTTATGATGAAATATTTATTATTTTGGTACAAAGAATTCTCTAATAACAGGAAAGTATGATTATAAATTCTTTGCCTGAGGACAAAGAAAATCAGAATCAAACCTGTTGAAAACTTTGCTCAGTAAGTCCATAGTTTCAGAGTCATTCTGTAGAGTGGCTAGTTTACATTTCTTTTTATGATAGAACTCTGGGCTTCTTAGACCACACCCTCCCTGCAATCTACATCTGTTCTTTTGTTTTAGTAACAGAATAGTGTTTATGTAGTAATTAACTACTGGTTAGTGCTGTTGATGTTGAACATCACTTAGAATTAGTCTGTATAAACATCATTGTTTCCATGCATCTTGCTTTTCTTTTATGCTTCTTTCTCTCTCCTTTCCTTCTCCTCCTTCACCATTATGTTGGGCTGTAATGCAATTACTATTTCATCTACAAAGACGTTCCTCCCAACTTTTGTCTCCATCCTATCTACTATAATGGCTGATGACAAAGTAGTTTGTGCTGATACCAAAAGTATCTTTAAATAAAGCTTAGAGTAAGCAACTAAAGAGATCAGTGTAGCTGATAGTTCACACTCAGCAAAGGTGTTCAGGCTGTTTGCTTGCTGAAGCAGAGTGTGCTGCTTTGTTTACATGATTCACATTTGGAACTTTTCCTTAGCAATCAGGAGGATTAAAAAAAGTGCGGTCTTTAAAATGGAGGTTTGAAGGTTTTGCGTTGTTGCAGAGCCACATCAACACAGAAAATGGGCTGATGTTATTGTATGAAGGGGGAATATGTTCTGAGGTGGATGTGCCGGGATGGGGTTGAGGGTGGAGGAGCTTGGAGCAGAAAAGCAGAAACGGACTTAAGCCAAATCAATAGGTCCAAGCTTTTTTAAGTTTGCATTCAGTAAAAATGCAGAGTTTTGACTTTAAAAACCTTGAACTTCAGAATGCTCAAAATCTTGATCTGTTGTCATGGCTTGAGATCATCTCTGCACAAAATCAGAAACCCACCATTTGGACTTCATGTTGATCTGTGGTCATTTTGCCACTGGTTTCAGGAGAAGCAGATTCAGACCCTCAGTCTCAATTTCTAGCTAAGGAGACAGATCCACAAAGGCAAGTTTGTCTATTCAGGAAATAGTAAGTAGTTTTAACTGCAACTTATCCCTTTCTGATACAAATATTAGAAGGCTTGGGTTTTCTCTGTTGCTGGCCATGAGGAGATCATCACAGAACTTTGTGCTCTGAAACAGCCCATGAACACATGGGCTCCATTTATGACCTTGGCACACTTATTAGAGACATGGCTTTTAAACCTGCACAGCAGAGATTTCCAGATGTGAGCAAAAGTTGATATTCTTGGCTCTTGGGTTCATTTGGTGCAAGCAGATGCTTCCACTTGTTCTGAACTAAGCATGAAAGCTTCAATTTTAAAAGATGAAGAGTACTTTGAGTTTTGAGAATCTTTCATTTTTACCTCCCAAGCTGTTGCAAAGAACATCCTTCATCTAGTTGAGATCTACTGCGTTTTTACCATGTCACACAGTCTGAATTCACTGCTTCACCCACTGCTTCCATTCCCCTGCAGCCAGAGGGCAAAGGCATTAAAGGGAATATGCTGAGTCAGCAGTGCTGGTGTGTAGCTGTAGAGGCCTCCAGCATGTGTCTTTCCCTAACAAGTCCTGTGCATTCATTCTTTCAACTTTAAAATCCTACCTGAAAACCAGCTCTTACTAAGAAAGGTTAATATTTCGTTTCTTCCTTTTGTCTGCATGAATGCCCAAGTGTTTTTTCTCCTTGTCTCTTAAATTTCGTGTTCTGGTGCCTGAGTGATTATTAACAACCCTCTCTCTGCTCAGTAAATGAAATAATAAAGAAGTGAATTGAATGCCATCATTTTGAACACAAACCACATAATAGTCAACATCTTCCTTAGCAACTGCATGTACTCCTTGGTAATCTAAATGCCTTGAAAAGAAGTGCTGGGAAATGGCAATTTTTGAAATTTTGGGCTGTATTATGACTATCTTGTAGGTCTAACAAGCCTAGAGTTTTATCATAAAAAGAAATGTAATCCGGCCACTCTACAGAATGACTCTGAAACTACAGACTTCCTGAGCAACATTTCATTAGACTGCAAAGACTGTAGATACTTGTTTCTAACTACTTAAGATGAATCCTGGGTCTGTGCAGCTAAAGCAAACATGGAACTCAGGAGACAATTTAGCTGCAGATGGGGGTAGCTAGTATGACAAAAAGAAAGGCACTTCCTTTAGTTACCACCCAATCATGCACAGGTCCACCAAGTTGCATTCCTCTGGAACCTGATGGATCCTGTGTCTGACAGTCTCACTGCTGCCTCCTGTGCCTCCCAGCACTGCTTCTTACTTGTCAGTAGAAAACTACTATCATCTTAGACAAAAATCAGACCTAGACCCTTAGAAACAAATGATCATAAGACCAGCTATAGCACACTATCTTTGCCAGTAAATTAGGACTCTAATATCATGTAAGCGATATTAATAAATCACACTGACCTTCCAGAAACTGTTCTTTACTTTGGAAAACTATGTAACTTATTTAGATACCTAAATCTGAATTTAGATATGAGCTCTAACCTATTAAAGTCTTGGCCAGTCTGTTTGGTTGTGTGATCATTTACAAGACTACAAACGATGACCTATTCTTCTGAAGTAAAATGGGATTCCAGAATTGTGGAAAAATTGTGTAAATGAGTTCAGAATGTATATTTGACAGTACATATGTGATGTCTTCAACATTTCATATCTAAAACCATCCCAGGCTAGAAACAGAATCATGAAAATTCCTGTCTCTCATTCTGTTGCTCCACATACCATTTCAGCAACCCCACATACCATTTCAGCAACCCCAACTTTGTGCTGCTTGCCACAGTGACTTAACATGTTGCACAGCTGCATGACAGGGCATAGACCTACTCCGTATCTGCAATAGTCTGAACCAGATCTGTATAAACCGTTGAGTCTCACCCTGGAGGAGTCTTCAGAATTTAGCAGATATGCATTCACTTCAGCAGATGTGCTGAAAAGACAACATGGATCAGGCGATCACGTGTCATGGTAGGACTCACCGCTTGGAGCATGCTGTCGTTGGCTTGGTCCGTGATTTCAGAAACAATGAATAAGGCAGCTGAGGGATGAAGCAACGCAAACACCATAAATCACACATAAGAGTAGGAAAATAGACCCAATCCTTTCTGTTTGCAAGGGCATCTTTAAAAAAGGAGCATAAAACATCCCCAGCAGCAGCTCCTTTAACTTCTTTGACACGTCAGAATGCAACTGCCCAGCAAATTTAAGACACAGCACAGTGCTGTCAGTTCCCCATCACTGGAAACTGCATCTTACTTGTGGTTACCAAGAGAGCTCATGTGGTACCTTTTAAGCACCTAGCATGGCACAGAATCTTTTTGTGATGTTTTCTGGTCGCAGATTTTTGACAGTTGGAGCTTGTGATAGTAAGAGATTAATGTAATCCGTCTTTAGCCATCCAGAAGCATGGCAATCTAAGGTAATCTGTTTCCCCTTACTGCCAAGGGAGAGGACAGGTCATCGCTTTCTAACAGAAGTGTGTATGAAGTGGTGACATGAATTAACTCCTGGATTCTCCACTGGCAAATAACCTGGGCTAGGGCATGTTTGCTGGCCCTGAGAGCAGTGGCATAACGTGGCTCAGGTCCTAGTCTCTTCCTCTGTGGAACAGGGCATCCTGTCTGGTTTTCGGCGAAGTCTGGGAGCACGCTAGCCATTGCTAGCCAGAAGTGTGACAAGCGTGTGCCAACCACAACCAAGACAGGCAATTGTGGCCACAGGGCTTGAGCATCTGCCCTGGCCTTGTTTAAATTAGTGGTATAGCTATAGTCCCACTGTCAGTGACTACAGTCCTAAATCATGCACGATACTCTGTTCTCAGTCAGAACAGACTGACCTTCAGTCAGTCGCAGACCTTATTGCTATGAATTGGTTTGGATTTACATTCAGTGTAACGGAGATGTGAACTGGTTTCATTAATACAATGTTATTCCTGCTTATGCCAGCCTGGAAGATACTCCCACTGAGGCCACAGCTAAACCTTGCTTTGACTTCAGTGGGAATAAGAGACTTCTGCTTTATCCATCTGGTGTGTTGGAAAGAATGGTATTAGCAGCTGAACATCTGGACTTGTTCTTGATTGTGCAGAACTGATTTTTATGCAATGTCTTTCCAGTTTACTTAGGCTTAAGGAATCCAGAATCCAAATACACAATTCAAACTTCCTGGGTCTCTCCAAAGTTCATAGAGCACAGCAGGCATATCATAGATAATGGTACACAAGCTGGTGGAGCCATCCCAGTTGATTTTAGAATGACCAGGCCAAATATGGACAGAGCCAATGAGGAGTAGAATTTCCCTGATGACTGGGGCAGAACTACAACACCTGCACCATGCTTGTATAGATGGTAACTTCTTCTGTAAGTTCATCATGTCAAAACTATAGGAAGCCCACATGTTTCAATGAAAAAAAAATATGTTTCTTGCCCTAAACTGTCTAAATTAGTTATCAGTTTTTATAGATCTTACATCCAACCTATTGACAAAAAATCTTGAAAATAATCCTCTTCCATATGCTACCAGTATAGATCCTGTACCTCTGCAGAAGCAGAGTTAGCAAAGCAGAATTTTTGTTCTACCCATTTCATTTTACCTTGTGTGGCTTCATACTCTGTAGAATCCGGGCAAAGATTATTCAAGTAATCTGTAGAAAATAATCAGACACAGACATCCAGTAATCAGACTACAGATCCACATAATTTGTAGTGTTATTAACTAAAACATAAAATCCAAATCACAGAATCATAAATGGTTTGGGTTGGAAGGGACCTTAAAGATCATCTAGTCCAACCCCCCTGCTGTGGGCAGGGACATCTTTCATGAGACCTTGTTGCTCAAAGCCCCGCAACCTGACTTGAACACTTCCAGGGATGAGGCATCCACAGGAATGTCCCATATCACTTTATTCCCAGATAATTAAGTGTATATAGCCTCTTTCCAAAGCAAAACTCATTTTTGACTGCATTCTATTTTGAGAATCAATGCAAAAGCATTCATACAGATTTGGACTCATCACATAACTTGGCAGGTATGAAAAATAAACAGAGAGTGACAAAAATATTTCCTTGTTTCTCAGCCAAAAAAATTGCTGAGTAGCACCACTTTACAAATAATTGTTCTTCTAATGAATTCTGTTTTCCAGTCTGAATGAATGATTTTGGCTGTAATGACTGATTTTCTATATTTATAGTAAATTAATTGTATGCATTTTATAGACACAGGAAGGAGACTGGTTCTGTACATGCAGAGTTCAATAATTACTACTAAAAATCACATTCTGAAAATAGATTCTGTAAAATACACACAATATGACTTACATTTACAGGAATTATATTTGCATTATATACAAATCTTTAACCTGTCAGTTTTATTTGGAATACTTGCTTTGGATCATCTGTCTGTTCTTTGTCTGGGTCTTTATGCTTTTAATGACTGTGGTATATGAGTGCCACCATTTTAAAAGCTTAATCCTGAAATACTTCATTCTTATCTTTCTGATGAATCCAGGCTCCTAAATTCTGCATCCAAGAACTAGGTCTCTGTGCTGAGAATGGTGCTGTACATGGATATCCATTCCCGTGAACATTCTGTCCGTGTACATTTCTCTTTCTAGTTCTGGGACTTCCCTGGCATTTGAAACCTACCTGGCTTTGGCATGCATTCAGGAAAGCATCTGCCTGTATTCAGGCAGGCAGGAAGGCGTTGTGCAGTGTTATCCAGCAATATTTAGCATTCCTTTTCACAGCTACAAGCTCTGTCCTTGGCTGTGGAAATTCAACTGAGTGGGCAACTCCTTTTGGCTGTAGTGCAGTAATTGGCAACCAACATTCTCATAAAATACCCTTCCTTATCTGGTAGAAACAGCCAATTAGGAACACACAAATACACCTGCCTATTTTAATTTTTTTTTTTTTACGCTGTCTAGAGAATCTGCAGGACTGCACTGTTCCAGACCCACCCTGTCTTAGCAGGCAAAGAGGAGCTTGGTTTCTTGAGGTGAAGAACTGAAGCAGTAAACCTATTTTCTGGAATATCTTAATCCAGCAGACCTTATCTCACTACACACAAAAGCTTTAATTTTCCCAGTTAGTGCCAGTACCTGGGACAAGAACAAGCTCAAGTTGCTTCAGGCGTAGACAAAACCCAGTCACTGGAGCTGCACTGAAACCCTTCCAGCTCTCTCACAAAATACCATGCTTCATTTTTGCAATTTACCTTGTGGACCACAGAAATGGGCAGAGAAAATGGGGCATAGTGGGGGCATTTCTGACGGAACATGCCAAGTCCTTTTTCATTGATGCAGTATTTATGTGCATGCACTGAAAACAATGTAAGGATCACATGAGACTACTAAATACTGCAACCCACAAGTCTGGAAAGTTGCCCTTAATGTAGACACACCCAGAGAGGGAAGCAAGTCAGACAGAAAAAAAGTCCTACTATTGGCATCCGGTGTTCATTTGTATTGCTCATACTAAAAAAGCAAAACCAGCTGTGAATAATGAGTTGCATCCTTGATCAAAGTGTCTGGAGCAAGATGAAACTGCTGCTAATCTGTGCTGTGAATAAAAATGTCATATGGTCACTTTGTTCTGCTGCATTTATAGGAGTCCCTTCTGATACGCTGTGCCCTTCATTGGCTGTTGAGTGTGGGGAGGGTTTATTGCTTCCTTTTTACTGTCCCATGCATAACCCATCTGGTATCCCTCTCTACCCACACATGTACTCTCAAAGCATTTCTCCATCTTTATGTCTATGGATCCCTGCTCTGCTGTGTTCTGATCTGACTAAATTACTTGATGACACTGAGATTCATTGTTACATTTCACCATTTCCTTCCCCAACCAGTTCACTACTTACATACCTAAACTTCACAGTTCTTTCTAGGGGCCGCATCCTGCTCCAGAAAGTTTGCTCCCCTCACAGGCTCAGACTTGCTAGATTTGCTGTGGCTTGCAGAGAATGAGACATTGGAGGGAACACAACCCCCCTTGGAGACACTCCAGGTGGGAGTGTTGTTACTGTAAATGTAAAATCTGTAAATGTACTGTTAATGTAAATTTGCATCTCTGCCTCCTACAATGCAGAGAAATTGGACCGAGATTTTGACTTAAACTTATCAGTAGCCTTAGGTGTACCATACACAGGGCTTAGGGTGCAGTACTGGGTACAACTGCTTTGTCGATGAAGTAGAAGGAGATGGTGCTTGCCATTGTCATACAGGACACAGTGCAGAGTCCCCTTGCTGGGGACTGCTGTCCTCTACAGTGTCTGATAATTGTCCTTGAAATAAATAAAATCAAACCTGTTTGCTAGCAGTGAGGCTGAACTCTGCCTCTCCTAATTCACAGAAGGAAAAAGCCAAAAAGGATTGGCTAAATGCACCTGACTTTGCACTTTTTTGTGACTTTTCATTATGGTTGTGCTGAAGAATTGCCCTGCTCCTTCCCAGGCTCCCTGACATTTCCTGAATCCTGTACTAAGCATATTGAAGTTCCCAGGAAATCCCACACTGCTTCAGCCTTATTTTAGCTGTCTTGGCATCAACGTGTGGCACAGTGGAGGCACAGAACATCATGGGAGGGTTTCCACTGAGTACCTTTGAGACTGATTTTACTGACCTGTGAGCAGCACATGATACTGGAAGACACGCTGCACCACTTTCAAAAGCTGGTGTTTCACACTCTGAGGGCTGCCACCAGAGCTCTGCTGTCCTCAATGGAAGGGAAAGGAAACACAAAGATCAGGGATGTGTGAGCAAACTGTTGTCTCCACCTGATGTGTGGACTATAAAAGTTTGCTACCAGTTGCATTGAACCATTCCCAATTTACCCAGCTTGCTAGGGGGTATTGTCTTAGTGACTATAAATAAGTACTGTAGACAGTTTATTTCCTATGACATAATTCACAAATAGTTTGGACTCAGAGGCAAAAGGCAGGAAAGCAAATACTATTTTGAAGGTAAAGGATGGATAGATATTTTAGGGTGGCATCTGAAGACAGAGGTGTCAGATATCAATGAAGCTTGTTATCGTTGTTCCTTTTTTGGACAGCAAAGCATCTCCCTGTGATTGAGTTGGAACTGAATGTCCAGAAAGTGTTTACAAGAAAATAAGGTGAGGTTGTGATCTGATTTAAGATACACATGGAAAAGAAGTAGCATTTTTCTCTTTACCTTTACCCTTTAGATTCGATCCATTGCATGTCGTCGCATGTCAGGACTAGTCAGCATGGGTTTATGGAAGGCAAGGAAGCTTGCTGTGTATCTATTAAGTGTCACAACATTGCTGCAAAACCAACAGCAAGCCGCAAAATTCAATCTTCAAAAGTCTACACATCTCCAGAGGCACCAAGAAACAGAAGCTGATAGGAGTAGCACAAAACCCAGCTGGTTCTTTACAAGGTCAGAGTCCAAAACCCAGTCAAGTTTCACAGGGTTTCAGTGTTCATTGTCCAACATTTATGAAGTGTTTGCCACTTGTGAAAGGACAAAAGGAGACCAGGAATCTGTTTAAAGGAAGGCTGGCAAGAGACAGCATATTCCAAGGCAGTGGAGATGTTTCATGTTACTGTATTACTTCTCTAAATGGCTGACTGCTCTCACCAAATGTGCATTCAGGGTTGTGCTGAGCATTTCCAGTCCCCCATACTCAAGTCAAATGTTCCAGAAAGAAGATGAGGCCCTAAATTCTGTGCTGTTAGACTGGAAACTAATAGCAGTCGTGCCTTAAGAAAAATGCGATAGGAAAGGATTGAGAGACACCTCCCCATCATTTGTGTGTGTATGCATGCCTGCAAGAGGGCAAGAAGTTACAGAACTCGCTGATTCTAGGGCAAAATCCTGCTGATCTCATCGTAGAAAAAGCCTCATCTTCCTTCTTAGAAATAAGAGCTAATTCTCAGGATTAATAGTTAAGACAGAAGGTTACAGGCCTATGGCTGGGAGGGATGCTAGGAATACAGGCTTTCAGTAGAAAGCCTGCATTTGTCAAGTTCGTGTTCAGAGCAGTGAGCCATCAGAACTCCCCTTAGCTGCTAACAGGAAATAATTGTGGTGACTGCAAGGTGTCTGTCTGCAAATACTGACTTCCAAATGTCTTTTGAAATTAATTGTTATCCTTAATATTTCACATGTGCTTCAGAGAAGAACACAATCCGTACCCCATAGAGCCAGCATTCTAAATAACCTTTAAGGTCCGATTACTAAATTATGCTTACAGCCCCTCTGCCACCCAAGTAAACATTGTTATTTCTCTTACCAGATAAAGATAATAAGAAACAGGAGTTCCAGACCCACAATAAAGTAGTATGGAATTTAACCATTTTAGCTCAATAGTTAGTGTAGCCAAACTGAACTTTCCCATCCACATATGAGTTGATGCTTTTGAAATTATGTGAAGTGGCCACATTGCCTGTACTTTAAAATGTAATCAGTAATCATGGAATTTCTGTCACGTGTATCTTGATGGTGTTTTTCAGTTATTCAGCACGGATGACTGAGTTAACACAACTGGAAAATACGTGTTTCTTGCTACAGGGCCAGAGCTTACAGGCCTAGAGGTTACAAACCATTCAGGGAGTCTAGATGCAAAGAACCCTGTATGTGTCTGGACAGTGGACTTTGTGTCTTCCTGTGCAGTTCAGTGTTGCCTGTCACAACATCCTCTATAAACAGAGGAAGCAGTTAACAGGCATTTAAAAATGCAGAGAAATGCAGTTGTAAAGATGTTGTGGGTGGATCGATGCCAGCAGCTCAGCACCTGTATAGGGTAATCCTAACTTCATCCTGGCCAGACGCAGTATAAAAGAAAGGATGGAAAATGCAGTGAAAGAAGAGAAGATATGAAGAGATGGTAATAACAGTAGTTACTAACTCTAGCACATCCTCAAAGAGCTTGATAAGTTAATATGTGACTGAGAAAATTCTCCACTGTGTGTATATATTTCAGCAAAATACACTCATAGATCTGTAGATTCATAAACATACATTCTGTATGCACACACAGGCATCTGTGGGCAACAGACACAGACACAGAAACACATCATGCACGTGTGAACATCTCACTTCAGTTTTAGCACCAGGATCTGTGAAGAGAGCTATTCTCCCGTTCTACCCTATGTGAACACTGGTGGAGTTGCAGATAAAATATTTTTTGAGTAAGCCCTATGTACAATCATGCATTAATGCAGGTAAAAAAACATGGGAGACTTACCTCAAACTCCTGAATTATGGTAGCCAGTTGGGAATATTTAAGGCAGGTTTCATCTAGCAAAGCCAAATTCCTATCAAACTGCATAATGTATGCTGTGTGGTGATTCAACCTTGATTTTCTGGAGAGAAAAACATCAGCAACTTTCTGGTGTTCCTCCCTAAGGCAACAGAAAGAAAAGAAGCAGCAAATAAAAAAAAAAATAAAAGAAGAGCCATACTTCTTTCTCGTTGTATTAAACCCACAGTGGCTAAGGACATTTTGCAGCTAAAGCCTAGGTTAAATGGCAGGAAAGAGAGAGTGCTTCACTGACATACTGGACAAAAAAAGGGGTTTCTGTATAATGGGCACCATGAGGGGCTGATCCTTTGGCTGTGCCTCTGCCATGGCAGCACCGTGTGGCTGTAGTGGGTAGAACGTCTCCTTTTTGGACACAGCTTCCATTTCTCTAAGACCCTCCAGCTGCTACAGTGCTTTGAACACTGATTGGGGGGGATAATACAACACCTTCATTTGTAACAAAGAGCTTCTAGCAAAACTCAAATGGAAGAGAAAGGTCTATGGAATGTGGAACAAGGGACAGGCCACTTGGAACGAATGCAGGAACGTTGTCAGAGCATGCAGGGAAGCAACGAGTAAGGCTAAGGCCCATCTGCAATTGAATCTGGCAAGGGATGTCAAAAACAACAAGAAGGGCTTCTTCAACTACATCAGTAGCAAACAGAAGACTAAGGAAAATGTGGGCCCGCTGAAGGTGGAGTTACTGAATGCCTTCTTTGCTTCAGTCTTAAGTGGTAAGGCTTGCCCTCAGCCATCCCAGTCCCTGGAGGTGAGAGAGGAAGCCTGCAGAAAGGATGACCTTCCCTTGGTCGAAGAGGATTGTGTGAGAGATCACTTAAGCAGTCTGGACACCCACAAATCCATGGGCCTTGACGGGATGCACCCACGGGTGCCGAAGGAGCTGGCGGATGCCATTGCTGAGCCACTCTCCATCATCTTTGAAAGGTCCTGGAGAACAGGAGAGGTGCACGAGGACTGGAGGAAAGCCAATGTCACTCCAGTCTTCAGAAAGGGCAAGAAGGAGGACCCAGGGAACTAGAGGCCGGTCAGCCTCACCTGCATCCCTGGAAAGATGATGGAACAGCTCATTCTGGAGATCATCTTTAAGCAAGTGGAGGAAAAGAAGGTTATCAGGAGTAGTCAACATGGATTCACCAAGGGGAAATCCTGCTTGACCAATCTGATAACTTTCTATGATGGCATGACTGGCTGTGTAGATGAGGGGAGAGCAGTGGATGTTGTCTGTCTTGACTTCGATGTTGTCTGTCTTGACTTCAGCAAGGCTTTTGACACTGTCTCCCAGAACATCCTGCTAGGTAAGCTCAGGAAGTGAGGGCTAGATGAGTGGTCAGTGAGGTGGACTGAGAACTGGCTGAATGGCAGAGCTCAGAGGGTTGTCATCAGCGGCCCTGAGTCTAGTTGGAGAGTTGGGTGGAAAGGAACCTGATGAAGTTCAATAAGGGCAAGTGTAGAGTCCTGCACCTGGGGAGGAATAACCCCATGCACCAGTACAGGCTAGGAAAGCAGCTCTGTGGAGACGGACCTGGGAGTGCTGGGACACAACCATGAGCCAGCAGTGTTCCCTTGTTGCCAAGAAGGCCAGTGGTCTCCTGGGGTGCATTAAGAGGAATGTGGCCAGCAGGTCGAGGGAGGTTCTACTTCCCCTCTACTCTGCCCTAGTGAGGCCCCATCTGCAGTGCTGTGTCCAGTTCTGGGCTCCCCAGTTCAAGAAAGATGAGGAGCTACTGGAGAGAGTCCAGCACAGGGCTACGATGATGATGAGGGGACTGGAGCATCTCTCCTACAAGGAAAGGCTGAGGGAGCTGGGCTTGTTCAGCCTGAAGAGAGAAGGCTGCGAGGTGATCTCATAAATGCTTATAAAGATCTTAAAGGTAGGTGTCAAGAGGATGGGGCCAAGCTCTTTTCAGTGGTGCCCAGCGACAGGACAAGGGGCAACGGGCACAAACAAGCACAGGAAGTTCCGTCTGAACATGAGGAAGAACTTCTTTACTTTGAGGGTGACGGAGCACTGGAACAGGCTGCCCAGAGGGGCTGTGGAGTCTCCTTCTTTGGACATACACAAACCCCACCTGGACGTGATCCTGTGCAGCCTGCTTTGGGTGACCCTGCTTCAGCAGGGGGGTTGGACTAGATGACCCACAGAGGTCCCTTCCAACCCCTACCATTCTGTGATTCTGTGATTCTGTAACATTGTATCTTCAGCTCTCCTTCATTGCCCCCTTCTCAGCACTGCCCCACCATCATCTGTCTCAGCACCCAGTAGCACAGTACTGAAATATTTATGAAGCATGTACAAGGAGAGAAGAAGACAAAATCTGAGATCACAAAAGAGTAATCATAGTTAAGAGAGGAACATGAGTTCCTGGGGATGTCAGAGCAACAGAGTATCTGGGGGAGCACAGGCACAGGGAAGGACTTAGGGAATATTCAAGGGTGATGGTGACTGGGGAACCTGTAGGAGCGCAGCCCTATGCCGTGTGTCATTCTGTTGTGTTGGCAGCATTTGCAGTACGGCTGTCTTTTTTTCCCAGTGCCACAGAGTAGTTCTGGACAGAATCTAAGGGCGTTTCCAGTTGTCTGTTTTGTCTTAGGGAACAGGCAGCATGCTGCTAGAGTAGGGCTGTGACTTCTTTAGGACACAACAGTCATTTTAGATCCCAGCTGGAAACACCACTTCTGTTTGTATTATGAGTGTATAAATCATAAATCATTGATTATTTTTTATAAGTCTTTCTGCCATTTGTAACATTCCTGTGGTGGACATGAACCAATATGCAGTTTCCTTTAGTCTTCTCTTGTTACGTGCTTTGACTTGAAAGTGCATGGCTGACCAGGAGAGCTATGCCCTGCATTTAGGACTGTTACAAAAAAGTTCTGATCTAATTGACTTCCTTATCTGCGCAGTGGCAGTGCTGGGATAGGATCAGCCACTGCCAGTGACCACTGCCTCCTGGAGTCCAGCAGGGTGGAGGTGTGGGGCTCCATGGACCATCATAAGCTGTCAGAGCCAGAGTAGTTCAGTCTAGGTTAGGGGCTGTGCTGGCTGCTGTAGGTTTAGTCAGTTTGGATATGCAGAGGTAATTTCTGTTAGACATTCTTATTCCACCAGTTTGATAGACTAGGGCCTGGCAACTTGGCTTAAGTCAGAGGTCTGCTTAACTGAATGAATTCTGGAGCTTTGCCTGTCTAGGCATGGTCTTATTTTCTCATGGAAAAACTTTGCCCTGTGAGGATGTTTGGCTTAGGTGGAGCCCCTCAGCAGGCTGACCGTGTCTGTTTGGCTCGGAAGCCTAGCCTGTGCAGAGCCTTGCCTTGGTGCTGGGAGCGAGGGGGGTTCCTTATCCTTATCTGAGAGCTGCGCAGTTTCTATGTAGATTTCCATAAGCAGATGATCTTCTTTAGGATCAGTTCTGATTTCTGCTGTTCCTGCCTCCCATGGCATAAGTCTGTGACCTTCAGGCCATGAGTGTGAAACTGCTTGGCAATGACTATGAACTGGCATCAGAGGATAACGCATATGAAGCAGGCTGTCCTCACACTGACTGACCGGGCCATTTCAAAGTCATGGGCTGTGCACTCTGCAAATGTTTCAGTATTTGGTTTCTTGGCCTGACAGCCTCTACATTTACTTGCTGCCTGAATGCAAAATCTGCCAAAGTAGCTCAGGTTCTACTCCTTTCATCTCTGCTGGAAACCGAGCCTTCCTGCTAGTGGGGTTAAAGGAACACTGACAAGTTCACCTACCTGCTGTGGAAGGTAATTTAAGCCCATCAAACTATGCCATTCCATACTTACCATTTAAGGACTCTTTCTTCCAGTTCTCCCAGGATATCTTGGTGTAATTCATAAATTTCAGGGAGTTCACTTAAGCCCTGCTTGAGTTTAACTTCCTCCTGTTCATTTTCATCTCCTTCTCCAAGTATTTTCAGGATACCTTCATAGAAATCCTGTGAACAACAATACAGAAATTAGGCAAAAAGACTTAAAAGTCTTTTTTCTGAAATTATCATTACAGTTTCTTGACTCCTAAACTGTGCTTTCTAGGAATTATAAGATATGTCATCAGTAGTGATGGAGTGTGTTCAGTATAGCAAGGAGATCACAGCATGTTTTCTTCTGTCCATTAGTTCATACACATTTTCAGCTGAATTCCACAATGCTGTCAACTCAAAATTAAACATTTCACCTGACCAAGCCATTAGACCATTATGCATACAATGAGCTTCATATCTTTTTATTTACCTTGCCTTTTTTTCCTGATATTCTGGGTGTAGTTGGTCTCATTTTTATAGTGTTTCTTACCAGAAACGTAATTTTTAAAAATGAAGGATGGGATTCTCCCATCACTTCATTGTGTCCAACAGCTTGACATGAAACACATGAGCGTCTACATGTCTTATGTTAAAATTTGCAACACTTGTCTCCAAATCTGAGCTTAAAGAGAGGAAGAAGCTATAAATTTAAGCTGTGGAACAGATCATTTTCCCTATGAAACCTATCTGAGACCTTTTTACTCCATCTTAGAAATGGTTTTGATCCTGAAGTGGTTTATAAATTATACGAGCACAAGAGCAATTTCCTCTATATTAAAATGCAGCCAGCTCTGGTATGTAATGGGGCACCCGTTTAAGAATGCATAGCAAAATGTTTCCCCAGCTTTGACTTGGAAGTAGGAATAAGGCCTCCATCTGAAACTGGAGAGATAATTTGTGTTAGATCCCCGGGCATTAGAAAATCATCCCAACAGCAGACAGCAAATATTTTGTGTGCAAAACATTGCTTAAAGTCTCCTTCATCCGGACCTCTGGAGGCTGAAATGTTTTCTGGTCAAAGCCTGATTCCTACAGAATCCATCTTCTCTGCTTCAGACTTTTAAAAGAGCTTCTGCTGGCACCTGGATACGCTCAAGAGACTTTGGCCCCTGTGGTGCCCTGATCCTTTCCAGGTTCCTACCAGCCACTGCTGTTTCCCCTGCCTGCTGCTGCCAGACACATGCCCTCTTCACAGGCGGTGGGTAGAGAGGCTCAGGCATTTAAAGCTGCCTGGGCTTTGGGGAGGTCTGAATGCAAACTGTGGCAATGGTGTGCAAGGCAGTGCACAACGCAACGAGGCAGGAAAGCTGATACTGTGCAGAGGTATAACTAACGCTTTGCTGCTGAGTGGCGTCAGGCAGGTTCCTAACCCAGGGATTCTGGCTGCTTTTGCCAGGAGCTAGAACACTAACTAGATGGTTTATCTTCATAGCAGTATCTGGTGTTCAAAAGCCACAGCCTTGATGCAATAAAATTAAAAGAGTCGGATTTCAGCACCTGCTTCTTCAGTATTGCTACAAGTTCAAGTCATTAAAAAGCATTAGTATAGTATTCAGTGTTTGCCTGAAGATGGGCCTGCAGAACTGTTACAGGTTTAATTCTCCTCTCCACTCCCTGTAAGGAGATGACTGTGTGTTCCTCCATCAGGGTCAGGTTGGGCTCTTACTGTAGAATTTTCCATTTCTGCTAGTCAGGTCTTCATGGGCAAAGTATCTGAATCTCAGTTTTTCTATGAAAATAAGTGAACAACTAGAAATCTAAGTGCATCCCAGTTGTGATGAGAGCAGAAACTGGATATGTGTATAGAATTGATCAGAAACAAATTCTGTGTCTTTTCCAGTCTTTTTCTGCATCCCAATAAGCCGTGAAGTGCATGGAGTTTTTATTGCACGAGATGAGGAAAAAAGGGATGAGAGTGAAAACCAGAGTAAATAATCAAAACAACAGCTCAGTAGAGAGGCCACATTAACTGTGAGGTTTGAAAACTCCTGATGACTTGTTTTGGTGCAGCAGCTGCAGATTACGAGATTGCAAACCTTCCTTCCTCATAAAAATACTATCTGTCCTTATCTGACCTTCCTTTCTTTTTTGTGTGTGAAGGTAAGGCCAGGGAATTGCAACATTCTCTCTTATTGCTAGCCAGCCTACACAGGCTGCTCTTTTCCGGTAGGTACCTCAAATCAGATATTGCTTTTAAATTCAGCACTAAAAATACTTCAATGGAGGCTTTGTAGGTGAATATACTTAGATTCACTGACTTTGAAGCCAGGAGGGACCATATTGATTGATATATGATCTAGTGTGATCTGATCAGTAGTCCAGACGACAAGACTTACTAGAATATAGCGTTACTAGGAAAACAACCAACTCTGATTTAAGACAGAATCTACCACGTTATGGATATACGAACACTGCATCCTTAGAAAAAAACAAGTCTGAAAAGGGGCTTTTGTGATCTCATGAAGGGTCAGGTAGCTCATAACCACATACAAAGCCCAAGCATCTAATCACAGCAGCATTGGTGTTAAAGCCCTGGTTGTATGCTGTCAGACTAAGGCCATCACACTAGGAGTTGTTCTTCCAGCAGGTTCGCACTGAGCTGTGCTTCAGCCCAAGATCCAGTGTGAAGGAAAGCTTTAGTGTCTGACCAGTCTGGCCAGATCCATGCTGTGAATGTATTTTTTCACACGCTACTCTTCAAACAGTAACTTATTATTAAAACCGATGATTTTTCAAAGATATATTAAAAACATTCTCTGTCTGCCCATAAAAGCCAAATCATCAGGAAGAAAAATGCAGCTGCTTTAACAGTCACTGAGAAGGTGATTCTGCTGGATGAGTTAATAGAAATGGCAGCTAGATTTTTCCACTCCAAGACCATTTCTTGGCCTCCTGCCCCACTGTGTGTGATATGGCCAAACGTGCTGTGAAAGGAAGCAGGGGCTTGATAAAAAGAAACCTCTAAGGTCGTACAGCTCATTGGAAGATGCCAAGCTGTTTCTGTCCAGCCCTGAACCAGGACGGGATAGGTTGAGTATCTTCCTCTATCAGGATCTAGTGATCATGAAACCAAAAATTGCCAAAAAGTCAAATTCTGTTCCCTGAACTTTTAGGGACAATTTTACGAACTTCCCGGGGCCGTACTGAGATTTACCATGCCATTTCTCATTACTCTAGCTTCTGTCTGGTTAAGTTTTATAAGTACATGGAGTAATTAAGGAGGAATCTGAAAGAACTGATTTTCATGAAACTTGCTAATGTCCAGGTACGAGCAACTTAACAGAGTATGTTTACTGGGGATTATATTTCACATTAGATAATTGACATTAGCTTGATTAAATTAAGGTAGCTGTATTGATTTCAGCATGCTGGGGATCTGTTTGGTATGACTCTGGTCCTGCTGAAAGGTTCTGTAAGGAACAGGAGAGCCTCTGGGCAAAGAACTTCAAAATTCCTCTCTCCTCACCAGTGGGAACTGACTCCAGGCAAGAGCAGTTTTTGAATCTCCTCAGATTCTTTCCTGGCTCTTCTGTTGTAACACTGTCAACTGCAGTGTACACGCTGGCTCACTATGAACTGGAATGACTGGAATGGATGGTCCATCTGTGTGGCTGGATGGTCACACTCAAAGAGTTGCAGTCAATGGCTCAATGTCCAAGTGGAGACCAGTGACGAGTGGCATTCCTCAGGGGTCAGTATTGGGACCAGCGCTGTTTAGAATCTTTGTCAGCAAAGTGGACAGTGGGATTGAGTGCACCTTCAGCAAGTTTGCCAATGACATCAGGCTGTGTGGAACGGTTGACACGCTGGAGGGAAGGAATGCCATCCAGAGGGACCTTGGCAGGCTTGAGAGGTGGGCCTGTGTGAATCTCATGAAGTTCAACAAGGCCAAGTGCAAAGTCCTGCAACTGGGCCAGGGCAATCCCAAGTACAAATACAGGCTGGGCAGAGAACAGATTGAGAGCAGCCCTGAGAAGAGGACTTGGGGGTGCTGGTTGACAAGAAGATCAACATGACCCAGCAATGTGCTCTCTCAGCCCAGAAGGCCAGCCATATCGTGGACTGCATCAAGAGCAGCGTGGCCAGCAGGTCAAGGGAGGGGATTCTGCTCTGCTCTGGTGAAACCCTCACCCCTCCGGGAGTCCTGCATCCAGCTCTGGAGCCCTCAGCACAGGAAAGACATGGACCCATTGGAGCAGGGCCAGAGGAGGCCACAGCAGTGATCTGAGGCTGGAACCCCTCTGCTGTGAGGAAAGGCTGAGAGAGTTGCAGCTGTTCAGCCTGGGAAAGAGAGACCTTGGAGCAGCCTTCCAGTACCTGAAGGGGGCTTATAGGAAAGATGGGGACAAACTTTTTAGTAGGGCCTGTTGTGATAGGACAAGGGATAATGGTTTTAAACTGAAAGAGGGTAGATTTAGATTAGATATGAGAATGAAATTCTTCAGTATGAGGGTGGTGAGGCCCTGGCACAGGTTGCCCAGAGAAGTTGTGGATACACCCTCCCTGGAAGTGTTGAAGGCCAGATTGGATGGGGCTTTGAGCAGCCTGGTCTAGTGGAAGATGTCCCTGCCCATGGCAGGAGTGTTGGAACTGGGTGATCTATAAGGTCCCTTCCAACCCAAACCATTCTGTGAACATGTAATAGGTAGTAGCCAAAACGAAAGTTGCACATACACGAAGTTTTTTTAGCAACTATGACAGACTAAGCATTTGTTTTCTTTTTTACTAACTGTATCCTGGATAAAACAAACACATTTCTGAAAGAGTATTACTGTGTTTTGTAATTATATGAGTCTGATTTCCACAATGTGTCCTGCCTCAGTACCACAAATAATCCCAGTGTTGTGCTATTCCAGCTCCCATTTTTTCCTGGTGTGTGAGTGAGCCTGTCTAACTACATATTTCAGCCAGTGTACACTCCAGAGGCTTTCCAACCAACTAAGGCAGTCATGTTCTGGATGCTTTTCCTAACTCAGAGGAATCTGCAACCTTTCAGAGTCCTCAGTTATAATTAATCCAGACTGGGGGAAGGGGAAGAATCCAAAGGGTTCTTTCAGCTTATTGTGCCTGGGGAAGTCATGAATAGCTGTAGTAATTTCACTACTGATGTGCTTAAGTAACCTATTATGTTATAGAAACGTCATCTTTTCCAAATTAGCATCAAACAGCTCTGTATCTGTCCACTTTCCACCATAGCTGAGCAACAAGATTAACACTCCTTTCCCACAGCATCTCAGTGGATTTAACTAGTCATTAATTGCCTGCCCCTTTGATTATAATGAATTCTCATACAAATGATTTAATTCCAGTTGCCTGGATAGCCAGCTTCCTAATGATTAATAAAAAACCTGCAGCATAACAGTAATCACTATAAACATCCATCTAAAAAAAAAATAATTATGTCACTATTGACAATGCTGAGTGCCTGGGAAGCCATTAATCAGATGTAAAGTGCTTTTGCAGTCTCACTAATTCTAATCAATCATGGCACCTGAAGGTCCCCAAGTCTGTGACCCAAGCCCCATGTCTAAACACAGAAGGTACCAAACACTGAGTCCATATAATTCCTTGCTGGGTCACAACTTTCTTAGAACAGAAGCATGAACTGAAGTCACTCAGTTCAAGGCTCTGGCATGATGGCCACAGAGCTCAGTCTCATCCAGGGGTATATGAGCCTACAGATCTCACTCCTCTCCTGTGCCTATACCTGCGCCAGTATTTATGTGTGCATATGTGAAAGCATAACCCAAGATGGCTAGGTGACATAGAAGGTTAGCAACTCTTTTACAAAAATAAATCGTTGAAACACAAAACTTTTCATTACATTTTGGGCACCCATAAATAAGGCCTTTACAGCCATCCAATGGCCAAATCCCTAACATCCCTGAAATAAACCCCACAAATAAGTGAAACAAAAAGGGATAAAACCCAAGCCACAAAGATTGGTTGGGGTTTTTTCTTCTTCTTTTGTTTGCGCACATCACTAACACACACAAACTTTTTTCCCAAGAATGCCTCTGAAGAACTTCTGTTCTCTGCTGGAAGTGGGGAGCCCATTATAAGGGCGTGAGACAATGAGGAATGTGGGGTTAGTTTCAACAAGAACTTATGGTTTATGTGGAGCACTGCCTAACTGTTACATGCTTGGCTCTTGGAGTACAATCTGATACCCTCTGTGAGGTGATGAGGCTCACTGTAGGGTGCTGGGATATGAGATGCTTTAGAGATGCTGGCAGTGCCTGCCACTGCTAAGAGGAAACAGTGGTTACAGGAGAGTTATGAAAAAACAAAGATTTTAGGTATCTGGCTCAGGGCTACAGAAAGGAAGACAAATTCACTTGGGATCAGAAACCTGGAAACCTTTGTAGCAGGTAGTTATCTCCAGGTACTCTTTCAAAGGAGTCAGCAATGGCAGCAGCCAGAGGTTTTTGGTAGAGCACTTAGCAAGAAAGTTCTCTGCAGGATTCAACATCTATGTGAAATGCGATATTCTGATCCAAAGGCAAGAGGGGTAGTTAATGGGACAAGAGTTAGTTCTGGGTTTTGCTTCCAGGATTTTGTGAGCAGATGTAGAAATGTTGAGGTTGTGTATAAAATCTCTGCAAGAAGGGGCTGAATATGCTTTGGAGTCCTGCTTCAAAAATAAATTGTAGCAAACCTGTATGCGTATCAACAGCCATTTTGCCAGATGGATACATCCCATACTTAATGCAGTCCTTTCTGCATTTCACCCCTGTTGCCTGTTAGCCTTTATTAGCTTGAGAACATTTAACCTTGCAGGACCCTAGTGAAAGGAAGGAAAACTAATCTCTTGTCAACTAAACCACTGCTCCAGGCAAGTAGTTTACCCAGGACAAAAAAACTGCCTATATATATATATATATGTATGTATGTATGTATGTATGTATGTATTTGTTATGTTGGGTGATTTCTCTTCTTTAACTTCTACTTGAAAATAATCCAGGGTGCATTAATCCAGTCTGGATCCAGAATATCTGTTTGCTTCTTCTGTGTATAACAGAATAGGCCAAGTTAGATTAGTTCATCCAACGGCCCGTGGATCCTGGGGAACCAGGGACTACTGCAACCAGTCTAGTAGGGATAGTTAGGAAATGATAGGAACTAAATCAGTCTCTGCCTTCACTGTAAAAAGCTGATGGTTCTGCCACCTGCAATAGGCTAACCAACCATGTACATTAGAGAGGTGAGTAGACTGGAGAAGAGAAAGTCAAGATCTTGACTGACAGCCTAGCTAAACAAATAGCTGTATTTGAAAGAAAACTTTTAAAAATTGGTCAAAAAATGCTACATCTCCTTCTTGGCTTTCTGTTGTTATTTGTTCATCTTCTAAAGCAGTGGTGTATAAAATGCTAATCCAATCATAACAGAAATCCTAGTTCTTGCGTATTTACTGCAGTGGCAGGAGAACAGAAGGAGAAGGGAGTACACAATTATATTTGCTTTGCCAATAGTAATTTGTAGTCCTACAGTTTGACCAGCAGTTGCTCTGCAGATGGGAATGGAGGTTCCTTCTCACTGGCTCTCAGCACTATGTTCCCAGCATTAGGCCTGCATTTGAGCCAGAAATTGTGAATTTCTAGTAGAAGATGGTAAGGTTGTAGAGCAAGGCCACACTTTAACAGCTCAAGAGAAATATCTGAATGGAAAAGTTTCCGTGAACAAAAAGTGCACATTATACTAGAAGGACGAGATTGCTAGACTCTGTGGCTGGAGTAGAAAAGCTCTGAATGCTTGCAGTCGAAGTAGTGTGTTCCAGATCTTGGGTCCTGAAGCAAAGTCTCTACCTGCTCATTGTTGCATCATCTCACTGGAAGGATGGAAGCTTCTACCTGCAATAATGCACAAAGTAGAAAAGAGCTCAACTGCTTCCTGGATTCTGAAGTATCATCATGATGTTGATAATGGGGGAAAGAAATCTTAACTCCAAAAGAGTCTGACGCAGTGCTTTGAAGAAGCTAATCATCTGCTGTTCTTGCGGTCACCTGCCAGAGAAAAACTATATAAATTTATCCCAGCCAAAGCTCTGACCTCTGATGCTGTCATGGCTGAATCAGCTTCCCTGCTTATACCTCTACTCTGTGTTAAAGAACAGGAAAGGACTGATGGGTGAGTAAATTCACCTAGGATATGTCTACAATTTTCAAGGAGAATTCTGGTTGGGGAGATGTGTGAGTTACCATTAGGGAACAGAGCTGACAAAAAAAAACTAAAAAAGAAGTGTACAGAGCAGATACATCAGTGGATAACCATGGCCATTTTCCTTCCTCAGTCCCCATGTGGGGATATTGGCACTTCAGCTGCAGAAATCATGTCTGCACACACCATATTTACCTTGCTCATACCACAACCCCCACCTGGCATCGAGACTTCTAAACTTTTCAATAAATAATGAGACATACATACATCTAAAAATAATTTTGCGTGTATATCTAGAATTGTAATTGCTTCCCAAGTCAAGCTGATATTTTAATGAGCTGAGAATATTGGGAAGTAAGCATATTTGACCCTTTGTGAGTGGGCCAGGGAGGACGACAGGACATTTTACTGCAGCCCAAACTTTGTACAACTCAAGTCTACACTGACTGCATAACATGGTGCGGGCTTTTACAACCACTTTCACTTCTAAAATGAAGGTGGCTTCAACTGACACTGCATGTTGCAGGATCCAAGGCTCTTTTGGACATCTAGGCATTACACTTGAGGGAAGGGTGAAGAGTTCAAAGGGGAAGAAGAGAGTCTCCATATTAAAGCTGAATGCAGGCATGAGATGCCTCCTGGGTGGTTCTTGGAGGTGTCCTCATTGTGGCCAGCAGCCTCTCTTCCAATGATGAAAGTGAAAGTGGCACCTCTGAATTAAAAAGTGGCACATCTCCACTAGCCAAGTGAGTGACCCTTGATCTGCACTGAGCAGTGATCTTCCCAAATTTCTCATTACTGAGCTCAGCAGAAACAATGACAGATGGACAGCAGAAAATAGTATTGCAGCAGACACAATTAGTCTCTTATCCTGCCATTGCAGGGTACAATCTAGGTCAGGAACCCTGACCTCCACACACTCACATGCAGTCAAATACATTCATCCAAAACACTGCAAATGAGTTTCAGAACTGGCAAGCTGTAGAGTGTGCATTGCAAATACTGCATCAACGGGATTTTTTACCAGGGAATTGCCCGGATGCCAAATGTGCTAGAGGACTTCCCTCTCCTTTTAAGAGATATACAGATTGTCTGAAAGCTATTTTGGCTCAGCATTCCCACTGCAGAAGCTCTCTGGCCAATACATAGCTATTTTCCCACTACTGATGAAGGCAACAATGAATAAATAAATGAGAAGAAAAACCAGCCTACTGTAAGTAAGGGCAGGCTACTCTTTTGTGACAGTACATCTTTAGGCTTTTATAAGAGCTTCAGAGGGTGTAACAGCCAGCTAGCTCTTCATTTAGCCAGCACATTCCATTCACTAAAGCATTTAATTAGGAAAGTAATGACTTGATTGGTCCAGCATAACTTTGAACATCATCCAAGAAATTCACAGTAGTAAAAAAGGCTTAGCCAATCATTCAGTGGAAGTGTAAATAATTAGAAAGATGGAGTTCTGTTTTGTCTAACATGTAATAGTGGCTCCTAAATCAGATGTTTTTGTTCTTGAGAACACGCTGCTCACAAGAATTCTGAAAGTAGAGTTTAACCAGTGAGCCTGACTTCATGATAATCTGCATTTAGGTACCTTTGAGTTACTGACTTGAGCACTAAGATGATTTTGTTCTTTTTTATTTCCTAAGATTTATTTTGCAGTCAGAAGCCTTGGGATGCCCAGTGCAGGGTTGGATCCCAAACTGCTCCAAAGGCTGGAGAACCAGCACGTGTTTTATCTATTCATATCATATTTATATCCACATTTTCAAATGCTGAGGAAGCATAAATCTGGGTCTTCGTGTTTCTAAGAACTGTGGCCCATTGTTACGAGGAAAATGCAAACCAGGAAACAGGATCAGCTTTCTTTGAACAAGGAAATGTTGAGGCTCGTGTGTTTTCAGTGCAGAACTGTCCTTCTTGGTACCTTAATTCAGTAGATGCCTCGGAAATAATAATGGGTTCAAAAGGTTTTATGCACAAAAAAGGGGATTTTATGTACAAAAGCCAAAGACAAAATAAATGTGAACATGGTACACTATCAAGCAAATGCTTGATCCCATACAGACTGGGATCCTGAGACAGTCTGAGTCACACTGCGTTTGATTTGTGCACATCTAGTAAAGTCAGCTGAAGAGAAGCAAATAAACCAGACTTTTGGTCCTCAAAAGTGATGTATGAAGCATTAGGCTGAGAAAGCAACCTGCAGCATTTTTGTTCAGGAGCAAGCACTTATGACCCGGGCAGCCTGAATTACTGGGGAAGAAAAATAGGAGAAAAGAATGACAAAGTTTGAGGATTAAATGATCCTGAAGGAAATACAAAGACTAATCAACTTTGCAAAACTAAATTGTGAGTACCCAGAGATCAGGGACTTGGACTGCAAGGCCCTGCCAGTCTCATATGCTCAGTCCAGAATTAGTTCTTAACTCCCTGCTCCAGAGAATTGCATTACCTTTGAGTAGGGCAAATAATAGCAAACCCTCTAGATTATTATCACTGCTGCCACACCAACTGATACCGAGTTTGTGAGCTAACACAATGTTTCCACTCCTTCAGTTCAATAGCAGAGTGGGTGTATGGAAATGTCATCGTTCTGGCAATCAATCAATTTATTAAAGTCTCCGCTGAAAGGCCAAACAGATTCTGCTATGCTGAATGAATAGCAGCTCCAGCCAAGCCTGGAAATGAGATGGGAAATTGTTCCTACTGCAGGCTTAAGAAAAGCCATTTTTTCCTTTCTAAAAGGAGCTAGGGTGTGGTTTAGTTCCTTGCCTTTCTTACCAACATGTGAGTTTATATAAAAAGATGAGACTCAAGGCTTGAAGATGAGCATTTAGAAACTGTTTTCTTGGGAAAGCTGGTGATGGGGAACAGAGAGAAACATTTGCCTGAGCTGAGATACGTTGTTGAAGAAGCCTGTGGTCCTGACTGGCTATGAATGGGGTGTTGTACCTTGAGGGCAGTTTGGTGACTTTGTGGTCACTGGTGGTTGCTTGTGACATCTGCCAGTGGGATCTGTGTCAACAGCGAAGCACAATTTTTTACTGATGTGACTATTCCTAATGCTATTCAAACACACAACAAGGAGTAATTAGTTCATTGTAACTTTTTGCACTATGACAGTAGTGAAAAGCCTGTTAGGTAATAATACCCCTGTAGTCTGAGGGACTTACATGTTGTAAAAATGGTAATGATTTCTCTAGACTTAGGGAATAATACACTGGACAACAGGTGAATATAAAGATCCAGCAGTAGTTGGGGTGGGAAAGGTAACAGTGCTGGGACTGTGGCTTTCTAGATTGAACATGATTGCAACAGAGAAACCTGCACATTATTTCTGAACGCCACTGCAGTAGGTACCTATCATGCAGACATCAGCCTATAGCAGTAGAGATGCGGTATGCTAGGGCTAACACAATAAAACAAGAAATGAACCCTCTGATCCTGTTCCCACAAAGATTTTTGATCTCTTCTAAACTAAGGAGTGCCTGAACTAGCAGTCAAGTGTGAAAACAGACTTGCTGTTCCTCTCTTCTTCCTCAGTCTCTAACCCAGGTGCCATTCATACATCCTCACTACTTAGAAAGCCAACTCATAGAAACAATTATCTCTCAAATTATCTCTCAATTATTATTCTCAATTATCTCTCAAATTATTCTCAAATCTTGAGAAACTTGCGTGTTGACTCTGCTGAAAACAGCCTCTAGTAGCCCTTAAAGGAGTGTATGCATTTTGTGATGAGGCAAGAAGGATACTTTTCCACTGCAGAAGAAAATCATTAATCAAAATTGTGAACCCAAAATCTCATCATAAAATTAATGCAGATCTGTCTGAACTTTCTAACTTGAGACAACGGGAACTGGGACAGGGAAATTGAAGAGTGCATGGTTACAGTCATTCTGACATTTCACAACTTGTAAGTGGCTTAACTTTGCAAACCAATGCATTCACTCAAAGGTTTACTTTAGGCTCATCTCTTATTTTCACTTGGAATTTTAACTCCTCTTTTGGTGCTCTGACTTTCATAATTAGGGAAATAATGAGCATTATCCACTCCAGTGGGATGGTCAGGCAGGGAAACAAAATCCCAGCAAAATAGGATTCAGTGGAATATTCCATTACAGGACTGAAACATATATAAAAACCAAACAATTGCTTCCAGTTAAAATTGATGACTAACAGAAATAGAAGAACTTGCCCAGTCATATGAGTGCTATTACCGGTATCTTTTCCCTGATAAGTTAACCAGCTGATCCAAACCCAATAATTATGATTAAAACAGAGCCAATTTCCCTCATGCCTTAAAACCTGAAATCCAGGACTGGCAGGCCAAACTCCAGGTAGTGTTACTTATTTTCTGTGATAAACATTTCTGCTTAGAAAGTGTCTGATTTTCCCAGTAGGAGAGCAGAGAGTAGTTACGTTTTTGAGTCAAGCCAGGAAAACTCTGTTTTCATGACCTCATGTCTTTGAGTCAACTCCGGAGCATCGCAGCCGATAAAATTAGCAATGAAGTGGAGTTTTTCCCTAACTAACCTATGAGGTGTAATTTTTATGAAGATTCCTTTCATTAGGGTTTACCAACAGTTTGGAGTCCATCCATCTGGAGGGAAGCAGCAGGCATGTGGATCCATACATGTTTCTAAACTCCCAGAGGAAGGAGAAAAGGGCAAAGTAAGTCCTGAAAGGACTGGGAAGGTCTTGAAGCATCGCTTTCCTGGCCCAGCAACAGCATGGGCAAGGCAGCCTGACAGTAACATGAGGCTATAGTAGTCATGAGGGTGTGCAGCCATTCATGCTGTGGCTAAAGGCCCCGAAGTGCATTGCAAGATTTGGATCTACATATTGAAAATTTTTCAGGCCATGTCAGTGACTCATTTTTATCTCCTAGAGGTACAGGGAAATCCTAGGATATAATGCAAAGGAGAGGCCTCTCCTAGACACCTCCACTAAATACAGTGCACTGTACACACAGTCTAGTTCAGCCCTGTATTTACATGATGTCCATAATGTACCAAAGTACAAATGTACTAGGAAATGAAAAATTAAATACATTAAGAATGTTTTAATTGTATGCATCTAATGAAGACGCGGAGTGGCTAATACTCTCTGTGCATGGTAATTTCCTGTGTGTATATTTCCCTCCTGTTTTGACTTAGAAGCTGGAAGAGGCTTTTCTCTTTTTTTTTTCTTGATGATACTTTTGGATATTTTTAATGATCAGAAGCTCTGTAGTCCACAGGTGAATAAACCACCCTGGCTTCCCCAGAGGACAATGGGTAACTACAGCTGTGTCTCACTAGTGTCAAATAATGTGTTTGGCTGTGCAGAAGTCAAAAGAAAGCCAGGATAGATGAGGCAAATGGCTAGGCAGGTTATTACCAATTTATCAAAATATTGGTAGACTCCGGCTAAACAGCTAAGTCCATTAAAGTGTTTGGTTCCCAGCTGACCATCTTGGCATTTTCTGATTTGTTGAAATGAAATCATCTGCAAGGTGTTTGTCAGATTAAAGCTGCTCTCCTGGCTCTGCTGCCCAAGCCTCAGAAGGCTCTTAAGCTTTGGCAGCTTGCTAGAGAGGCACAATGAGCAGGCAGCAATACAATGCTGACCTCACTACTTTTCTCTCCATCAGAGTTCCTGTCCACTGCTAGGGTTTGGGGTGCCCTCCAAGGACAACCTGGGGCTGCTCTTTGACTTCTCAAAGGGAATTTCTTTCCAAGCAGCAGTGGGCATGCTTTGTGTGTGGCTATTACTCCCTACTGCCTTGCAACCAACAGACAAAAAAGATGGTGAGAGCAAGGCTACCTGAGCTGTGTACCAGTCTCCAGGGAAGCAGGGAGACAGAGTGTTCTGGGACAAAGCCACCAGTGGGTTTATACCATACAGGAGCACTCTATCAGGCACTACAAGTGAGTCTTTGTGTATGTTCCCTTATGAGTTTCTGACACCAGAGTCTGTATTTTGCCCATGGTGACTATCTGTGTCACAGTGTGGACATCCAGGCCACACTGGATATCACTAATGCTGCATTATCAGAAGAAAGAAGCTTAGAAGGAAGGAGAGTGAATCCATTCAAACCAAATCCCCATGTTTCATAGCGCTGCTCGTATCTGTCTCTCTCCGAAGACAGAGGGTTCACCCCTCTTTATCACCATCTCCTTCTCTGCACTAGGCTTATTCTGCATCTTACACCAGTCTCAGAGCCCCAGCGAGTACTGTTGGCCAACTGTTTTCTCTGTGAATCACAAATGCTAGATTTGCGGATCTGTAGCAAGAGCAGATTAGTGGCAGACATATTCCTTTGCAATGGTTCACAGTAAGCCATTCCTCCTCAAATTCACCTGGGTCCCTCCAATGCTTTTTTGTCTTCTAAATTGCAGGTAAGTAAAAGGGAAGTTAGGTTTCAATGATTAAAATGATTTACTTACCGTACGTAACAGCTGGAGCATCTCCACGTATCTGGAGAAAGAGACAAACTTTTATTAATTGCCATCAAACCAGTGTTGAAGGGTGGATTGCATAGCTTCAGGTTTAGGAGAGCAACAGATAGGTTGTGACAATGAACTCACACTTTTTCTGAAGACATCAGCTCCTGGGCAATAAGGTAAGCTCTGGACTGGCCTTCTTTCTGTCAACAGCAAAAAACAGAGACAATTAAGAGATGTCTCATTCCAAGAAGTAAAGCAGTGTTAGAGAGCACTTTGATCTGACATATTCCTTCAGTAAAAATAGTGACCAGGCTTTTATTCTTTGTTGTTCAGTGTCTGGCATCATGGAGTCCTTTCCATGACAGGGTGTTTCTGCAATTCAAATAGTAGTAATATAGTGCAATATAATAGCTGCTAAGGCAGATGTCAAGTTTAAAAAACATGTTCTTATTGAAGAAGGAGAGATATTTTCTGTTTGATTTTCACAGGTCCAATATTTGTCAAAGAAGCAAAAAGTGCTTAGCTTTGAATAGACTAGCTTCACGGCTGTTGAGGTTCATACCATGTATTTAGTACTCTTAATTGCATGGAAAAGGCAGTTCTTTATGAAAATGGTCATATTCCAAACTGTTCTGACTGCTGTGAGACCTGTGAAAGCAAATGGGGCAGAGGGCTTTATTGCATGCTAAACAAACTGTCTAAGCTAAATGGCCATAAATATCTCCAGAAAGCAAACAGTTCAGTACTCCAGCAGACACCATTGTTTGAAATCTCAGTGGCATCTACTTAACTGGTAGGCATCTCGGAAGACACGATAAATTGTGAAAGAAGCAAAGTGTATGGCTCTGAGGTGCAGGTGGCTAATTGAGGTATTTTGCTCCTATTTCATGACTCATCCTTATGGCAAGAAATGACCAACGCATGGAAATATTTGCTGAAACAAATCTGCTGGGGAAAATTCGACTTATTTAGCAGTGGTGGAGTAGGGAACTAAAACAATAGTTTAGCAGTAGTAAAGAAAAGCAGCCCTCAATGACCTAAAGTGGACTCAAGGGAGATGAGTTCAGCAGCAAGACTTTGCGACATTGTTTGCCAGACCGGGTATGCAGATCTGCTTCTGAAAGCCTACTCAGGGGAGACTGGAACTTGCTGAGATATGATGCAGTCCCTTGGTATAAGTCAGCTGGGAAGTTTGTAGCCATATTTCCTCCACAAGTTCTGCATGAGGGGGCTGCTAGGGATCAGGGAACATGTGGCTTAATTGGGACCCCTCATAAAAAGTATCGATAGGACCCCAAACCCAAATTCAGCTTCCCACAAGTGCTGACTTCCCAAATCACACTTGATAGATCAGATACACAACCAGGATTTACATATTAGATCTAAGCATTAAAAAATGTCTAAGCCAGTTCAAGCTAAACGCATTATAGACTTTTTGCTCTCTGTCCCTCCTCCTTAGCATTCCCTTGGGATGCAGGTGTTCTGGCACACGGCAGAAGTATCTGAGTTGCTCAAAGTCCTATTCCATCATCATGGTGAACCATCGGTCACCTTTTGTCTCCATAGAGGGATCAACTTCTGGATTTCAGGATTTTCTTCCCCTCTCAAAGTTTTTGGCTCATTCTCTCTGCAGTAAGCTGCAAACCGTATAGGAAAGAATTAAACATTCCCTGAAGTGCTGGAAGCTGAAATTCAGTCATGTGGATACTTGGAGTGTAAAAAACCCAGTAACATAATCATGTTCATGTTCATGAAACATAATCAAAGCAATTTCACTGCCCAACACCTGTAAATTAAAAGATGAATATGTGATGGAACAGAAGTTGCATTTTTAAGATTCTTCCAGTTTTAATAACTTCAGGTATTCATCACAAAAGCAAGGAATTCAAGCACCAACAAGTGAATTTACCACTGCCTATTTGAGAGGAACCAAGGGCCAGTCAAAGCATGTTCCAAATAGATGTCAGTGTTGACTGCACATATAAGCAAAGGAAAAGCTTCTGTTTCCATGAGGAGACAAAAGATCCCGTGCTGCTCTGAGTGTTCACCCTGGAGTTGATGGACCCCAAGGAGGATTATGATCCAATCAGTAGTGAATATGAGTGAAAAAGTCCTTGAACCCTGATGATGATGGGTGAAATGAATGAAGCTTCATGTGTAGAAAATAAACAGTGACACAATGACTTGCTTTCATCTTTAGTTTATTTCTGTGTACTTTTACTGGGAGGCAGCTAATGATTGCAAGAGCCAAAGGAAATACAGAGTGTGATCTATTAATCAGTCGCAGATGTATAATCCATATCTCCTTTAGCACCAGGAGTCTGAGGATATGTCCGCTAGTGCTTTGTGCCTTTTAGCTGACCGATGCCAAACAGCATGCTCTGAATCACTTACTTTTGGAGAACTACACTACACTGCAGTTTAACAGAGTGCACTAGAAAGATCTGACATTTTTTCATTAGTTTCACTTTCCTGCTGGGAGCAAATATTTGATTGCCCCTTTCCCCTGGTTCCACTTTGTAAACACCTCTTGAAGGTGATGATGTGTCTCTCCTGATTGTCTCAGCTGCTGGAGGAACACACTAGAGGCATGGAGTTTTCTGTTCTCTCTCATTTTCTCTACATAGGCATAGCAGAGCATATGAAAGGGGGTATGTTTCTTTCTGGATCACTTGGCCCGGTGCTGGCTGACCAACACATCCTCTGTGGACAAGCCGGGCTCCACAGTGCCAAGAAGCAGAGTGCGTTTCCCCAGCAGGCCAGGTCCATATTCCCTTTGCATACACACATTGTCGCATTCTGTAATTCCTCATATGATTAATATGTCTTACCGAAGAGACAAAGCACTGGGACCCCAGGGTCACGTGGCCTGTCTAGGGCGAGTTTGAGACAGTGTCTCTAAGTGTTGCCTGTCTTGTATTACTTAATTGCTGTTTGTTTAACCAGGAAATGAACTCTGAGATTGACGACAGTGTCTAGAGACAGACTTCTGGGAATAGGGGATGGAGGGGGTGCAGGTCCCTCAACCATCAAGTTTCTGAAACAAAGTCCAATTGGTTATTATAACATGGCCAAGCTGCCACCTTTTTAGTAATCTTTACTCTCTGCAGCCCGTCCTATGCTCAGCCCTGTGGTATGGTTCCTTCCCAGTTCCCAGTTTAGAAGCTGCACTCGAAGCCTCACTGCATGCCTGTGCTTAGCAGATGGAGGCTATGTAGCCATGTGGGGACCCATGGCTTTCTGCTTCACTGAGTCTTCTTGTCTTATAGCCTCATCCCCCCCTCCTCCCCAAAAACAAATGCTTGATACAATGCTTGTATTATACAATATAAAATTGCAATATATAACTGAAATATCTCCCTGTTCTCTCCACTCTGAAAAACACGCTGGTGCCAGGAAGGTCGCAAACACGAAAGCATTTTAACCAGGTCAGGAGCTTGTGCAGTTGCTACAGCTCAGCTGATCAGCAGAACTTGCAAAGCAAAGGTGATACTGTGCAATCATCTCTCTATTGGCTAACACACTAAGCCTTACAGCCCTCTTCCAAATGGATACCAAGTTTACTGATGGAAAACCAAGATCTAGAGATTTGTGACTTGGTCAGTTTCTCCTACAACAGCAGGTGTTTCCCAATGTGTAATGAAGCACATCACCACCAGAAGGCTTTTTTAAGAACAATAAAGACCTAAAAGCCTGCATCCCTTTACAGAGCACATGTGTGAGGACAGCTGTAGTTAAGTACTAGTCTTAGGTAGTTCAAAATGAGAAACTTTAGGTTTCATGTCCCTTTTGTGCCTTCTGATAGAATAAACATTTGGGCTGAGAAGGGGCAAGTAGTGAACAGTGGAGAAAGGTGGCTAATGGCCCATGCTGAGTGTGCTAATGTGGTACTTGACTGCTGCAGAATTCCCTCTCTGTGGTAGTGGTCCCATTAATGTAGGGATGATGTCTCCATACGGAGTCGTATATATGCTCTGGCTTTGTTCTGAGCAATGCCAAGGGATCTGACTTGGGCCCTAACAGGCCATGCTTTTATTAGATGGTACTTTGGTGACAGTGCCAGTCACTCCCCTTGGAGCCCAGCGCCAGCTCTCAGTTGTACCGACCCAGCTGTTTGCAGGACCTTGATCAGAACCAGATCTGGTCTCCTGATCCAGCTTAAAAAATTGTGGGGTTGGGGGCAAATCTGTTTCCATGGGGCTGAAAGGGGGTTGTATGGCCTGAGAGCAACACAAGTAGATCACAGAACAGTTCACTAAAACTGAAGCATTAGTACTGTGCAAGCCACTTACCTGGAGTACTCGGGGAGTAACCCCTTGCATTTCATAGGCAGTGTGACTGGTCAAGACATAGAAGCCGTAGCTCCATTCCTCTGTGTGCCACTGGTTTGCCATGCTGACATGGACAAACTCTTCATGCATTTTCCTATGTGCATGTCTTATTTCACAGACTTCTCAGGGTAGGTGCATTGTAGCTGGATGGTACCCAGCACAAGAGCACTACTGTCACAATCAGAGGCTGACAGCAGTTTGCAAGCTTCAGCCTCTGAGCTGAGTGACTTCATAATGCCCCTTTTGTAATTATTATGAACTATGTAGCAGTTCACAGTGATGTCACAGTGGTGTCAGCATGAAACTGAGGCATTACAGGAACAAGTGACTTTTTCAGGCTGGCTCCGTGAATCAGTGAGGGAGAAGTAAAAGTGGTCCATGTCTCCTGTTTCCCAGGCCCCTTCCTTGAAGAGCTAGATTGCAGCTCTCCTAGGGAATCTGTGTAATATAAATCAAGAGCTGTCCTTTGAAAGACGTCTGAATTAGGTGCTTCCTCAACACACACAAATCTGTCATTCCCAACTCCATGTTACGGTTTTGTGTGTCTGTGTGTGTGTGTGCGTGCGTGTGTGAAGGTTAAACGTTTGCAAAACAGAATGATTAATGGAGTCTGGAAACCAAGTACACCCAGTGGAAATGGATAAGGAGCAGCAAAGGCAGTTTTATGTCCTGCTGCCATGAGACAGTAGATGCCCTGCTTGTTGTGAGACCTTTGTGGCTTAGTGTTTACTGTTTGTGTGGAGCACAGGTCCCCTCCATCTGCCATACTGGGTTGCTTTCCCCCCTTTTCGTCCATTGCGTTTTATTTTGATACCTGGGAGAAGGGTGGAACATCTTACCTCCAGTGCTGCTTTGTCACAAGTACAACATTAAGGATTGTTTCTGTATGAAAAGTTCCCCTTCTTGCTCCACCCCCAGCCCACCACCATGTGATGGTAATGAGCACCCCTCCAGTCTGGCTAGGATTAGATATATTAAACTTAAAATCCTAAATGACTAGCCAGAAAGCTTTGTGTTTTCGTTGGCATAAAATCCAGCCACATATGGCCTGAGTTCCCTCTCTTTTATACCATTTTGCTCTGGTTCCATGCTATTCACCTTGCTACAGACTTCCACATTTTGCCACCAGGGTAAGATCACGTCTCTCATATGCTGGCTGTATACAGTTCCTTGTAACATATTGCTGGTTTTAGACTAAATTCGACAGTATTTGCATACAGATGTGTTTGCTTTTAGATTTCCCATACAGTTAACTGGCAGGCAGATCTGTGTTCTGGATGAAAGAAATGTCTTTATGTTCCAGCTATGGCTTTATTATGTGTCCTAGGAAATGTATTAATTTATTTCCTGAGTGCTTCATAGGCTATAGTTCTTACAGGTATTCACCCAGATTAATCACATTCTTCTCTTATTATGCTTCTGAGATTCCCTTCAGTTCTTTAGATCAAACTCCCTCCTGTGTTTATGGACAGGTTTCAGAGAGTGTTTTTCATTGTTCCTTTGCCTAGTGGCTTACCGTAGGGTTTACTGTATGTCATTCCTAACTAGAACAGAGTTCTTAAAATAGCCAATGTTGCTACAATATATTCCTACCACCTTGTTTACCCACCCACTGCTTTCTCTTTCCAAAAGCACCCTGAAAAGGAAAACTTAACCTCTTATCACTGTGGTGCAAATTGTGCAATTGATCACGGTCTAAATGCCTTCCATTGACTATTGGGGTTATTTTTCAACCTGTTGCTTTGTTTGATCAGCATACCTTTAGCATGTGACACAGCCTGGATCAAGCAGCATGATGGAAATAGTTCTTGCAGCCCAGTCCAAGGCAACACATTTTATAGCGTTGTTACAGGACCGTCTGCATACCAGCATATGTTGGTTTTAGTCCATTTCAAACCATGGAGCTGAGCTTCTCAAAAGTAAGCTTTCAAGATTATATTGTCTCTATTTTTGATCTTCTTTTTAAAACTGTAAATTCTGAGACTGCTACAAAAACTAAGTTCTGCTGAAGGGAACTCAGTTTGAAGTTGGTGTCTTGTCAAATCTGAACTATTAATATTAAGCTTATATCCCCTTTAATTCCTTTAATGCTTGTTAGCTGGGTGGGTCCAAGATGGATTTATCTGGTTTTAGCAGTAAAAAACAACCACGAAGTTCAGGTTTTAATCTAGCTCAGTGATGAGAGGAAAAATCCGGGGTTCTACATCCTGGACTTTGAGCGTTTGTCTATTGAGTGAAAGTTCAGATGTAGGAGATAAAACCCTTATTTTATTTGAGAAGTTTCTTGTTCCTAACAGGAATCCCTTATTCCTTTTTTTTTTTTTTCTGTAGGCAGCTCAGATGCTATCATATAACCTTGAGAGCCCAATACCGAAAAGCCATGTGTCACCTTCTGATAAATTGGGAGGGATTTAATTAAATGAACATACATAAAAGACACATGAATGAGAGATGGCCCAGGAGCTCTTCTAAATTAGCTTAGCAGGAGGAAAAAAAAGAGTGAATCTCCATCAGTAGTCTGAAAGTGAAATAGTGTAAGTGAAGGGCATCGCTTTTTATAATATAACCAAGTAGAATCAAAAAGGTTAAGAAAACGTACAGCATTCCCTGCCTCTGAGTTCTCTAGGTTATTATCATAGGCAAGTGGACTGAACAGAAGGAAATATAGTGCTTATTTAACCAGAAAGAATGAAATTTCACTATTGGTCTCATACAGAAGAATCAAAACCACCAGGTGACTTCTGATGACAAATGCTCAGCTTCTCAGGGTCTGAGGTAGTCCCAGAGGAATAAAGGCAAAAATTCACAACCAATCTCCTGTTTTACATTTTTATACCTGCCCCATTCCAAACAGGTTTTTAGTAATAAAAATTCCTATAATACAACAGAGGTGAAAACCCCTCTTTGTTTGCTCTTTAAAATAAAACGGATAGTGTAAAAAATACCTCAAGATATGTTATTTGCTGTGATTCAAATTGTTTACAGAACAGGGGTTCCAGCAGGCCCTAAAAATTTCTCCAAACTTGTGTGAATCTGGTCCCCGGGAGAACAGGGGTTCAAAGGAGACGAGCTGTTGAAACAATACCAGGAAATGTGTGTACATAGCTAATTTTTTAAATTATATTTATTTACAAAAATGAGCCTTAAACAGAAACATCAGAGGAAAAAAATCTGCTGCAAACTGGAAGTCTTGCGATTCTCCAGCAAGCAGGCTAGGAGAAAGCACATGAGAAAAACCAAAGCATGCTGCTTTTGTTTTGGTACAGGAATTCATTTATGACAGTGAAAGGCAGCAGGCAGAATCCAGCTCAATGCAAATGAAAATCATATATCTGAACACAGGGAGATTTTATCATCTAGGCTGTTTCATGCCTTTATTTTAACAAAGTTTCCCTGAGGACAAGAAAAGCAGAAATCAAACCAACAAACCCCAGAGGTTTCTTTTTTTGTGTGTGTGATGTGGTTTTTAAAATTCAAATTCAGCTCTTAGTAGGCCAGCCCCAAACAGTTGTTTTAATAAGATTAGCTCATTTCAAAATCCATGGTACTATTTTTGGCATCCAGACCAACACGTCTCTGCCCGTTCTTCCCAAGTGACAGTGCTTCTGAACTCTTTCATGTTGTACAGCCACTCTGTGTTGTCCTGAGGATTTTGCTCCAAGGGATGCATCACCTCATCAGGGAGCTGAACAAGTTCTTTGCGCTTTGTCATTATAGAGACAGATTTTGATGGGGCAGCTAATGTTCCCTTGGCACCCAGAAGATTTGTGTGAGATGACAATAAAAGGAGGCAGGAGCAGTAGGGTAGGAAAAGCAGTTCTCTGTTAGTCCTCTGTAAAGACACCAGTGCTTTCTGAGACAAGAGCTGTGGACAGATGGAATTTATCCCATTCACTCTTAATTACAGTGAACTGGAAGCCCTTGTCTCTGACAGAGAATATGCAACATGGGCTGCATGGGACCTTGGAAGATTACCGTATCACTATTATTCTGTGGCTGGCATGGGCAAAAGACAACAGCTAAATATATTGCATCCTTCATGTCAGAACCCTGCACTGACTGTTTTCCCTAGGAAACTGGGACTTCCCTGGCCAGCTTTTAATTATTGCTTCACACAGCCTGCAGCAGTGATGCTGAGGCTGTTACAGAGTGGCAATAGAGTCCTGATGCTAGGTGGCCCCTGACTGCCCAGATCAGTTGTCACCTTTAACAGGTTGGGTCCTGGGGACAGCTGGGACAACTAGGGTTTGATAGGGTGGTTCCCAGAACCCCCCTAGTCTGTCCAAAGTGATACTTGCTCTAGTGAGGCTACAAGAATAAAGACATTCAAAGGTGAATCAGTGCCACTTCTCATCTCTAGATCTTTTCTTGGTCCCACATACAAGCACAGCCCCCTGACTTGGCTTACTAAGCAAATGGCTTATCCAGGGATGAAATTACTGCTGGTCCAACCTCTTCTTAGAGTCTGTAGCTAGAGCCCAGTAGATTGCAGAGTGGCTAATCTTTCTACAGCCCGAATTATCACAGGCAGATCAGATTATGTCTACTTTCCTGGACTGCTTCTTGGCAGGGTAAATAGCCACGTGCACTAATTCATCAGCCAGCTTGGAAACATGGCCTGTACTCAGATGGAGCTGTTTTAAGACAGCTCCCCAGTAGCTTGTGGAAATCTGATCCTGTGATCCTTGCTGACAATTAGCTTGGGAAGAAAAGGCCGACCAAACAACCAGACCTGTTTTGATGTTCTCTATCAGGCATGTGCAGACATATAGTTTGTGTTCGCCTGAAGAGTGGGAGGGATACCTCCAGTTAGACTCTGAAGCACATGCTTGTTCTCTGAGAGCTGCCTTCTTCTGTTACAACTACACAGTGTGGTTACACCAGCACAACAGAACAATTAAAAAGCATGAGATGTAACAAGGGAGACATTTAGAAAACCATCATTTTGTAGTGTCCTGAGTAAAACCATACAAAAATATCAACAAAGTTGTTGTAGCCTTGGCAATTTGCTGCCAAGTGCACAGTGATTGCATGGATTTCCCATGTGAACTCATGTCACAATTTTGTCACTTCTCCACTAGTATCACAACTAAGAGATGCTGAGAAACCTGACCAGCTTAGATAACACACTAGTGTACGCTCTATAAATGCTAGTGGTTTGTCAGCTAACTAACAGAACTGAAGAGAAAAATATTTTTGATTTAGCAGGGAATATCAGGAATTTAAAGGCTTTTCCTTCTCCAAAACAGTGTGAAAACAAACAACTGAAAAATTGTCATGAATCTCAGACGAAAAAAGGTCAGGTTTTTCGCAACTGTTTCATTTGTTTCATGTCAGCAAGGAGATCAAACCACAGTCTTTTCCACTGGTACCAGAGGCAGATCAAGCAACCTGCAGGGTAGACCTAAGAGTGATACAGCATACAGGGAAATCAAAGGAAGCTATTCTCCCTCAGAGGGTAGAGCAACAGCAATTTCATTTGCCCTTCACTGTCATTCCGTTTGCAGTTTCTTTTTCTGTTTTTCAAGAATTGGTGTCCTGGAAAGGCGAGAATCCTGTTCCCCTCTCTCTACACCTGTCCCTAAACAAAGCTTCTCATTCTGGAAATGCCTGAAGACATATGGTCTTCCTAGAGTCAATATACTTATGCTTCTCCTTGACAGAGTTGACCATTACTCAGCCATCATTTGGTTTTGGAGGGGCATCTGCACAGACTTTTGCAGGCTCTGACACATGCCCATGACCAGACACAAGCCATCCACAATTAGGAAGCCACATAGCTGTGCTGACAATGAGAGACCAGGCCAAAATGAATGACAGAAAGAGGTGTAGGAAATCAGGATTTGCTATGCAGCCTTAGTTTCTGTGGCTCAGATTGGAAGACTTCAGAAGAACGTACCCATTTGTTGCATGCATATCAAATAGGCTATGCAGTGGGTACTTGTACTCAGAGACGTAGCCTAGATTGTTAGGCTCGTATTCGGTTTTAAGAATGCACACGCACACAAAAAAAATTTGTGAAAAACAAAGATAATTTTGTGCTTAAAACTGCCAAATGCCATTTCTTTAACAACTGCACTGTTAGTCATCTTACTGGAGATTAAAACAGCCTTGTATGGTCTTAAGCTGGGGTCACATTTCCATAGTCTTCTCCGTAATTTGTTTAAGAGCTGTTTTGTTCATCAAAAGATAGTAAGATAAACCCTAACATGAGTATGTTTTCCCATGATGAGAGAATTTTGAGATGGCAGAGATCTATTATATAATTTACCCCATCTCCCAGCCAATACAGAACTCGTTCCAATAATGTATTTGTCATGGGTTTTTTTCAATGTGGTTTTAAAATTCTCAAGACTGCAGCTAAATCCTTCTTCTGAGTGAGACATTTTTCCCTGATATTCAAGTCAGGCCTTTCCTGCTGGTTATGTTACCTCCACTGTCCATCTTAGGACTGCAGTTCTTTGGCTTTGCCACATGCTACAGGGGTAAGTTGTTGCTAGCGCACTGGAGGAGTAAAGGACTGATGGCTTTGACATTTCTAAATAAGCACCAGGCAAAGAGAGAGTTGAGAATCCAGGTTGTTCTGCAGATTATTTCTCCCATTCTGGGTTTCACACATTCTCTGTTTTCAGCTGTTTTACCTTGTTGATGAGGCTGGGATCACCCGGGCTACTCTCATCATCTTCTGAACTCTTCTGTTCCTCATCTGATGTGACAACCTCCATCGGTGTCACAGAGACTGGGCACACCTTGTAGGGCTCGGTGTAGGCACTGCAGGGAGAAAGAACAGACTAGCTCACTGGTGTTATTCCCAGACACTTGTTACTGCTCAGACATAACATTGCCCAGAGATAACTGGTCAGGGGGCAGGGAATCCCTGTAGACCTGCTAGGCTTGGAAAGCAAGATTTCTCAAGCTTTGGTTTTTTGCTGCCAGGTTCAACAGCAACCATTTACGCAAGAGAAGGATCTGAAAGGAGCAGTGGGAAGTTAACTGAACTGGTTCAAGCTTCCCCAAAGGCTCAGTTCATTTCGGAGCAGAAAATTTATCCTTGGTTGCAACCAAAACTACTTTGTTCCCCTTCGTCAACCCCTCAAAATGGGTGTAATAAAATCATACTAACATCTCAGTGCTCATTAAAAATGGAAGTTAGATATTGTAACAAACAATGGATTTTCTGGGAAAACATCAAAAGAATGAGAAAAGTATAATTGTAATACAAATGGCATCAATTAAGGCACAAGGTACTCAGATCACAGAATCCTTGAGTTGTTTGAAGGGAATCTGAATTTAGCTCCAGAAACCCAGACAAAGCCATGCGTTAAGAGCACTGGATCTGGTGTGTATTACAGGCCTGTGGCTTCCCAGTATTTTCTTTTAGAAAAAAAATCTTTTTTAAAAATTAAAATTGCCAGTGATTTCAAAATCTCCACAAAGCATGACTAGAGGTAGGTTGTCCAGATGGTGCCTGCCCTTTGCCTTAGAAAGGTGTCTTTTATTGCTGATCTGAATATGCCTAGCTCCAAATTCTAGATACTGGATCTTGTTAAACCTTTGTCAGCTGAATTAGAGGCAGTCTTCCAAATTTTGTTACTGTGCAGGTACTCACAGGCTGTATTCACGTTGTCCCTTCATTGCGTTTTTTGTATGAAATAGGTGAAGATCTTAGTGTCTTACTATGTCACGCCTCCTATCATTGAATCATTCTAAAATGTCTGAACTTTAGCCAATTATCCATTAGCATTATCCAATTTACTAACCATTTTAGCACCAGCTTTTACTACCAGCTGTTTTTAGTACTTTTCTTGGTACTGCAACACAAGACTCAACATTCCAGCACTGGCAAAAGAAATACCAAGTATACCAGTGGTAACAGCTATCTATTCTGACCTGACTTTACTGTGGTTTTACATTAAAGGAACATATTAGTATTTTTGGTCACAGTATCATTCTGGGAGCTTATATACAGCTTATACACCACAGTGACCCCAAGCCTTTTACATTTCCAAGGGTAGGTTTCGGCATTCGAAGGGGGAAGGGGACATCGCCCAGCTCACTAGGGATGATCCCAGGCGTGGCATGCCAGGGTCAGGGGTGAGATCGACAGCCCAGCTCAAGTGCATCTACACCAATGCACGTAGCATGGGCAATAAACAGGAGGAGCTGGAAGCCATTGTACAGCAGGACAGCTATGACTTGGTTGCCATCACAGAAATGTGGTGGGACAACTCGCATGACTGGCATGCTGTCATGGATGGCTACAGACTCTTTAGGAAAGACAGGCCAACAAGGAGAGGTGGTGGAGTTGCTCTGTATGTGAG
>Ga0065711_1001962_pt1 | contig 67779 bp, 36 predicted proteins | sample Hoacrofraction12_FD_59098 | JGI IMG/M metagenome (GOLD analysis project Ga0065711, IMG submission 59098) | Hoatzin crop microbial communities from Cojedes, Venezuela - Epithelial fraction 12 v2 (version 2) | ecosystem: Host-associated > Birds > Digestive system > Esophagus > Crop | place...
CCCCCCCCCAGGGCTGAGCACGGAGAAGGCCGTAGCCTTCACCCGCCGGCTGCGGTCCGAGCCCCAGTTCCTACTGGCCCAGAACGTGGCGACGTGTAATGACCCGCTGGAGGTTTGCTTGCAGCGTCAGGTGGTGCAGGACACGGTTCAGGTCTTCCAGCACGCCGTGCCTGCCGAGGGTAAACCCGTCACCAACCAGAAAAATTCCGGTAAGGGGTTCCCCAGGTGCTGGTGGGGAGGGGTGGGCTCCCTCGGTGGCTCTGGCGTTTGGGGAATGGGTGATGTGATGATGGCTGCTATGTCTGTTAACTCGAGAGGACGCTGCAGGGATTCAATTTTGCTTGAATCCCTGCAGCATCCTCTCGAGTTAACAGTCTTTAAACATGCAGCATTTCCCTGTTTTCCCGTTTAATTCTTGTCCCTTTGATCTCCCAGGGAGATGTTGGATCTTTTCCTGTCTCAATGCGATGCGTCTTCCTTTCATGAAGAAATACAACATCGAAGAGTTTGAATTCAGCCAGTCGTATCTATTTTTCTGGGATAAGGTACAGGTCATGGGATGTGCTAGGACGGCTTATGCAATTGGGTGTTAGTATTGGGACAGAATTTTTTTTAGGCTGGACCATCATAACAATCCAGGTAGAAAACGTACATTAGAAGAAACTTCAGAAGTTCTTTAAATATGTATTTTAAATGCAGGTTGAGCAAAGTGGTGCTTTCAGCTCGAAGAAAGCTGTCAAGATGTTAATGTTTTGGAATAGTAAAATTCTTTTTTCAAGTGTCACATGTATTTCAGGAGTTGTAGGAGGCTCAGGGGAAATGTGACCGTAACTTTCTGTTCAGCTTTCAGTCGTGCTTGTGACTTCCTGATCTGCTAGCTGCCTGCCTGCTTTTTTTCCCCCCACTAAGGGAAATCAAGAAAAACTAGTACTAGTTTGGGCCAGGCTTCATTGCATAACTTCTGTTTCACGTTTCCTGTTCCCCTACTCTCAAGCTCTGTGTGAACTCGCTCCTAAATATTGGGTCTGTGACAGAAAGAAGTTTATAGATGAAGTCATGGAATGTTAGAGGGAAAATAAGGGCTTCAGTGGATGAGCAGAAGGTAGCTTCATCGAGTTAGGATTTCTAAAGAACTGAATACTCAGGAATGAATTAGTGCACAACGTCACACTTACATTACCTATTTTTCCTGTCTCTCTGTTCCAGGTTGAACGTTGTTACTACTTTTTAAACGCCTTTGTGGAAACAGCTCAGAAGAAGGAGCCTGTGGAAGGAAGACTGATACAATTCCTGCTCTCCAACCCCACGAATGATGGTGGACAGTGGGATATGTTGGTTAACATTATTGGTAAGAGAACTGGTCGCTAGGAACCCTTCATGAGATTGCATGCTGTTTTGAGAGATGAGGAATGAAATAGAAGAAGAAATTAAGTTTGAGTTCTGGAAGTTTGCTAAGGAACATGATACCATTAGTCACTACCTTTTTTCATCAAAGACCTTTTTCATGCCAAATTGTAAATATTACACTTAAGCCTTGTCTAGGATCTTCACTCTTGCATATTGCTGCTCGTGACAGAAGCTCAGGAGATCAACAGAAGTAATTGGATATCCCAGACTTTCCATTTAGTAAAAGGTTCAGTTCCCTTTTACGACAGTCATCAACTCAACATTGTTTATATCCATGTATATAACTTCTAGGGCACGTGGTAAGGAAAAAACACTGCTAGGCTAGGGTGTGTCTACAGGGCAGAAGCAAAGCCACTTGGAGTTGCAGCCTGAAGAAAGATGGTATGAAGATCAGTGAGAGGGAAGCGATGTGGAATGTGGCAATGCTGGTCTTGTGAAGACCCAGTTTAACTGGGATCCTCCTTACACTGATTAAGGAGATACTTCTCCATGTCTAAATTACACTAGCATTTGTTTTCATTTGTGTTTTGAAACAACGTGACACCTTTGTAAATCAACAATCCCATAATGTTAAGTTAGAATCACAAAAGGAATTTGTTTCTTTGAAGCCTGGAGGTTACTTTTTTCCCCATCCAATTATTAATTAATCAGCACAGAGGAGGTTTTGGATGCTGCTGTTACATCCAGAGCCTGGTGTGGTGTGTTTTGATTGGTACCATAACGTAGGAAGCAACTGAGCAGTTGCTGGTGTTTTATAAATGTTAAGGAGGAAAGGAGACTGGGAAGTTAGTCACTTAACCTTTGAGAAAATACATGGAATAATTCATAAGAGGCCTGGTTCTTTAGAAGATACTTCAGGAGCTGAATTTTCAGGTGATCATTTCTTTTTTCTAGTGAAAAGAACTTCTTAAAAAGCACTGATTAGTTTAGAACTTTTAAGTGTTGAATTAAATGGTACTGAGCAGTTCAGGGATTCCACCTTTTGGCACTCCTGTGGAATGTAGATCAGAGTTCAAGATTCAGTCACAAATTAAGATGTAAACTTTGAATCCTTGTAACCTTTAAATAAGAGACTTTCTCTTATAATCTCTGCACAAACCCCAACTATATTTAGCTTTTACATGGGTATAGGTGGAAGCAATAGTGTCTGCTGTGTGGAGAAACCAATTGTTAACCTATGGCTTTACTTTCTTTTAGAGAAGTATGGTGTTGTCCCCAAGAAATACTTCCCAGAGTCTCATACCACAGAGGCTACTAGAAGGATGAATGAGATCTTGAATCATAAGGTAAAATTGACTTAGATGATACAGTTAAGGAGAGGGGATGGGAATGCCCCTGCTCCAAGTGTTCCTACTTTCATTTCTTTTTACTGACCAAAGTACTAAGTGCATCTCAGCAACTTAACTTGCTTTTATTCAAAAAGCAGCCTAAAGTCCTGGCAAAGTCTTGTGTTAAGCTTGAGACACAGAGCAGGAAAGTGCATTTATAGAAGCTGGCTGTTGCCAGACTTCAGTGGCTTGAAAGTACCCTACGTGGTTTTGGTAGCAATTGTTCTTGATTGCCAGATTTCCCAAGAGTTAATTCTTGATGTGTGGCTGATGGAATCTGTTTCTGCAAACTAGCGTTTGGTGTCTAGGTGACTTTTTTCTGCCCCCTCAATATTTCATCTACCAGTATGCAAAAGTTGCTAGAGATTACTGCCAAATGTGATTGAAGAGGTTTTTTAAAAAGGTATCTTCAAAACACTGAATCTTAAAAATCAGGTTGCAGTATAGAAGTGTGCAGCTTTGTCTGAGGGAAGGTGTAAGCTCACTTCCTGAACTACAAAAATGAATTAATCTGGAAAGATGCTAGTGTAAGTAGCTAGAGAAAAAGGCAATCAAAGCATTTTTTGAGGGCTTTGATTTTGTTTTTTCCAGTTCATATGGTACATGCTCAGGGAAATTTGCCTGTGGAAATCCACACAAAAAATGTAAAATATGTGTTGAAATGAGCTTAGACATAATGAATGGTGTTAATGTTATTCCAGTCTCGAACATTGCAAACCAGCTGGTCTTGAGGGAGCCACACTCACTGTTCCTGGCTTTATGGATGGTGACAGTAATGGGAAGCATGTGCTCTTCTTACTGCAATTCTGCACGCAGCGGGGAAGTGCTCCGCTCTTTTCATCAGCCAGGAGATCAATTATGCATTAGAATTGCAAAATACATTTTACAGTATGGAGACAGTCTGTTCTCTGTGACTCACAGAGGTGGCAATGCGTGTGGATGTTGCAGCCTGAGTTATGGACTAGAGAAAAGAGGCCTTAAGAACAGCTAATGGCTGTAAGCTTCAAATCAGTGGTTGGAAAATAGTAAATGAGTTGCAGCTATTTGTTAATTTCTGGGGTTTTTTTTGGATCTTTTAAATGATTCCAATATCTTGGTTTTTTAAAGAATAAATATCTAATAAACCCTTCTCAAAGGGATTTTCTTTTCATTTTGAAACAGTTTACGAAGAGTAAAAAAGTGCTTGAAACAACCAGATAAAGTCCTAAAACCTAATGAGATGGCACCTTTCATACTCTTATAATAAAATGACTTTCTCTTTAAACAGATGAGAGAATACTGTTTGCGGCTAAGAAATATGGTGGAAAGTGGAACAATTAAAGGAGAACTTTGTGCTGCAATGGACACTATGATAGAAGAGGTAAACATACTTGTGTGACAACGAATCTTCTTGGAACACGAGGCTAGAATGGATGAGGTTTCTTACTCTTGTTCTGTAGCTCTCACGATCAGGCAAAACAAATGCCTTTTGCCTAACTAGGAATGTTTTGTATGGCAGCGCACTTGGAGGTATTCAAGTGAATTTTTTTCAAGTAGATTGTAGCTTATCACATTCTGAGTTTTTTCAAATACTTCCAGGCAAATGTCTGGAGTTTATAAGTTCCAGAGCTATGACATTTTATAGACACATTTGCCCCTTTCTGTAGGAAAGCAGCATTTTATATCTCAAGAGAGATCAAAATAGTGGCCGATCAGGCTTTTATAAATAGTGGGAAAGAGGCAAGGTGAAAATTGTGTTGCAATGGCTTTAAATGTAAAATCTTACAGCACAAGTGTTATTGCAGAAATTCCCCACAAGAGAGCAGAAAAGGACAACAAAAGGGAGTTCTGTGTGTTCTGGAAAAGATGGGAGCTGAACACAAGGCTGAATCCAGCTGTGGTCCGATACCGGGGGGCAGCAGAGGAAGGAAGCAAGTATCTGTTTCTGGCAGTGTGAATTAACTCAATCAAATCAATTGCCACATCTGTAGTATGCAGCGTGCATAGTGGCTGGTCCTCCATCTGTTCACACTGAATATGAGTGATGCATGTCACTCTTTTTATCTGATTTTAAGGTTAGATTAAAAAAAACCCAAAACCTGAGTTGTGTTACTTGAGTTATATTATTGAAACTAAAACTTTCATGTAATACACGCCTTAAGATCAACAGTAATTCTGCACTGTGAGCCTATCCCAGTATGCTGCCAGTAAGCACTTAGTTCAAAAGTGGATTAATATAACTTACCTCCAGTGTGTGTGTTCAAAAGCCCTTGGAGGATTTTGCAGTAGACACCAATGACTTCCTAGAGATGTTTATTTTTAGGGCAATGACATACAGTTCACTGCAAAACATCTTTGTTTGTTTAGAGCCTCTTGCCCTCTGATAAGGGATCCTGGCACCAGCATTAAAGGCTCATTAACTGATTGCAGTTTTTTCTGTAAAAAGGTTGTGCTTAATTCTCTGAAGTTAACATGCTATTTCCTCTTGCAGTGGTAATAGTGGTTTCCAATTTAAGTTGATTTACTTTCAATAAACATTGTAGTTGAAATGTGCAATGACACAGTCTTGTATACTTCAAAACCACTCAGTTTTAAAGGTTTGAGACCACTTTTGTTTCATGTGTTTATGAGTATTTTTGTACGTGGCAAAGCAGAACTTGGTTTTGTTCTGTGAAGTTCTATTTGCATAGCAAATCTTGGTTTGCTCATGCTGGGAGGCAGTGCTCTAGCTAAAATGGGGTGGTGGTACTGGAACACAAGATTAAATATTCACTCAAGAACTGTATAAACATTCTTCTTATCAAACCAGTGTACAGCAGGTCAGAAGCTGAAATCAGTGCAGTGCATGTGATTGAATTTTTTTTCTGTTACTGTTCTCCTTTGTAGACTCTTCCTTACCAGGAGTGTCCTTCTTTTCACCTCCTCATTTGTATTGTTTTTTAGCAGAAGCCGCTGAATCTTTGACTTACCTTGGTTCTGGTTGTTGCTAGAGTGATATAAGTCCCCTTTTAGTTTAAATATGTTGTCTTATTTTCTTTATTGAAAGAGGAAGCTTGTGAGATAGAGATGGCCTGTGGTGGGTGCGGTGGCAAAACAATCAGGGAAGGCCATTCCCAGGCCCCACTGCCTCTGTTAACTTGAGACTTCTGTCTCCATTTTCCTTCCTCTGGCTGGAGCCCACTTGCTTGTTGCTCTCCTAGGCGTTTTTCTGGCTTATTTTGTTTTTATAGCCTCATCTCTTGCCACTTTGGGTTATCTGAGGTAATGTGGGTGTATCCACAGCAAATGCTACCTTTTGTGCAGTCTGTGCAAAGTTAAATATTTATAGTAGTTTAGGGATTTACATTTGCTCTTTAACATATTTGAGAAATAAATGAGTTCCTCCAGTAAAAACATTAAACACACACCCTTGTTTCAACCCATGATTAATCTCTTCACTTGTTTTCTTAAATTGCTTGGAGCAAGAACACCTTCATTTGTATTTTGTGCACAGCCAAATAGTGTTACTTAGCATGAACATTGCATTCCTCTTGCCATCAGCACAAAGTGCTTACTAGCACAAAGCTAGTTCTTACAGAGCCTTGGGATACATATAAATCAGCTCAACTGGCTCCAGAAGGAGTAAGTCTGCTCTGGGAAAGGTATTCTGTCTCCTCTCCTGTGCAAGTCAGTGAGAGGAACGTGTGAAGACTGACAGCCTAGGGAAGCTGGCACCAGCCACAGGTGTTAGATCCTAGTGCAGAAGGCGCAGGTGAGATTTGACTCCCCCTGCTCTTATTCAAAATAACCTGTTGGTTCCTTGCAAGGAATACGCTTGTCCCCTGCTCAAGACATGGCCAGAGCTGCAGTAGACCAGTCACCTGAAGTAAAACAGATTCAAACCTGTTTACGTATGATTGAATTCTCTGTCCCCAGAGTACCTGTGTCGGGTCCAGCAAAATATCCCTAAAGACAGTTATCTGGTTACACTGCCTGGGAGTTAGCACATCTTATGATAAGTCCTGTGAGAAAGTACCGTAGTGATTCTTAAGTGTGGTTTCATATTCTGATTTATAGCTGGCCTGCCTTGAAATCTGGTCAGCTTTTTGTGCTAAAAATCAATAGAAAGCTGTCAGCTGCAAAGGATGTCACAGTCAGCAGGCAGGGATCTCAAATTGCACAGCCTGTCAGCTCAACCCTGAACTGAGACATTGTTAAATCTATTAAAACAGACCAGAAGATTATTCTAGGCTTTTGAAAAGAAGCAAAGGCTCATCTTTGAAATCCAAATGAACATTACAGGAAAAAAAAGGGATTAGCACAGGGGAAACAGTGGAATAGAATGCTTTGCTGTGTGCATGTTAGGAGGGCTGATTCTGATCTGTATGGGGCAAACCACCTGGTGGAACGGGTGATGCTGAATGCTTAAGCCTTTCTAGAATCAGTTTGATAAAGTTGCTCTAGCACTGGGGAAGTATCTTCTTGGAGGAGCTTTGGAATTAGTTGTGAAATACTGGAATGGGACTGGGCAGCGTGTTGGCTTTTGCTTTTGGCTGCTGAATTCCTAGGATAACTTGGAATTTACATGTTCAACCTTAAGCTTCTGTTTTGTCTGATGGTTTGCCTGAGAAGGTAGAGTGTAAGAATGGAGAGATTCTGTTGATTTTTCTGCAGCCTTTCAGGTTGGTTTTGAGCTGTTGAAACAGGTAGATTTCTGGAGCTGAATGCAAATAATTCATGTGTGTATGTTCATTCATGTTCTTCTGAGGTGGCCGTTAAGATCTCATTTCTCCAGGTGGTTCTCGTGGAGAAATCCATTCATCAGTGGCATTGCTGTGGTAGGAGAGGCAGACCTGCATGTTTCAGCAAGTTCACAGCCATTTCCTTCTCTGGGCAGGTATTCAGAATAGTGAGTACGTGCCTGGGCAGCCCTCCGGAGACCTTCTGCTGGGAGTTCCGGGATAAGGAGAAGAACTACCACAAACATGGCCCTGTGACACCAGTCCAGTTCTACAATGAGCACGTGAAGCCTTACTTCAACATGGAGGACAAGGTTGGGGATGCTGAAAGGCAGTAGCTTCCCAAGACCTTTTGTTTAGCTGCTAAGCCACTTATTTTCCACTGTTGCGCATGCACTGTCCACCCCTGGAACCGTGCCAGAGGGGATGGGTACCGCTCCCAGAAGTCAAAGATGGCCCTGTGTTTATTGCGCCCATTCTCCTGTTTGTGCTCTACCCTGCAATTAGTTGTGATCTTGCATTGCACTTCCATGATGATTTTGCAATGATAGAATATGTAATGATGTAATCAGTCATAAAATTCTGTAAGACGGCCAGCAGAGAGCAGGAATAACATGCAAAGCTGCTATGCCACAGTTATGAGGGGGACTTACAAAACAAAAAACAAACAAAACCTTAAATGTTGTATTTCAGCCAAGTGGCTTGTTTGCTAAGGGGACAGACAGCTAGTTGGGACAAAAGCAATTCTCTGAAATCCATCTAGATTCACTTCTCAGACTTCAGTTAAGTTGCACCTTACCTTGGACATCTTTGTTTTTGGCAGATTTGTCTAGTGAACGATCCTCGACCTCAGAACCTGTACAATAGGCTGTACACAGTGGAGTACTTGGGCAACATGGTAGGAGGGAGGAAAACGCTCTATAACAACCAGCCTGTTGATGTCTTGAAAAAATTAGCGGCAGCCTCTATTAAGGATGGCGAGGTTTGTTTGGTTTCTTTGCATGGATGGCATGGTGCAGCTGTTGTAATGTAAAACTTGCTGAGGTATGGCCTGGACGTGACTCTCCCTTCTGTTTGTAGGCTGTGTGGTTTGGCTGCGATGTTGCAAAGCACTTCTGTGGCAAGCTGGGAATTAATGACATGAATATGTAAGTAGAAAATCAAAACAGAATACCCTTTGGGATGCTTGGCTAGCACATAAACATGCCTTAACTGCTTAAGAAACTAATTTGTACATACTTTGGATTATATACCCCAAAAAAGTATATTTAAGTAATTCAGCAGCAGCACACTTTTTTTTTCACTTGTTAGCTGAGATCTGAATCCTTTAATGATGCACTACAAGTGGTTGTTAAAATATTTTTACTCATTTGAATTGTCTAGCATCTGGTGAGAGAAATTGCTGAAGGGATCAGTTTTTGCTTTTATTCTGAAACTAAAAATAGTTGAACTTGCATGCCTGTGCGCTGGCTCTGGGGCAGCGCAGTCTGCTGATTCCCTGGGTCACTTTTGAGAATTCTCCCTACATCCTTGTTCATATCGCTGATCTGGCTTTCGAACAGATTTAATCATGAGCTGGTGTTCGGTGTCTCCATCAAGAACATGAACAAAGCAGAACGATTAATGTTTGGAGAATCAATGATGACTCATGCCATGGTCCTGACAGCTGTCACTGAGAAGGTAGTCTCCCTCCTGAAGTTCTGATGCTTGCATGGATGTGTTTGAGTATTCTGGTGGCTTGTTTGTGTGCTGGGCTCGTTCGCAATGTGTAAGCTGTCCTGCTGGAGTTCAGCGTGTGTGCCACAACACCCTGGTGCACCAGGCCTGGTTGTCTGTTCTCCCGGTGTTGTTTGTGTCTGAGTGTTCAGAACTATATATATTTAACAAGGAGTGAAGAGTTTTAGACAAGTCAAAGACTTTTCTTTCTACCCACAAAGCTTTATTGGAGAAAGGGGAAAGAAAGTCAGCTTCTCTTTTAAGATACCAGAAAACCTACGTTAACTAATTTTTAAACACAGATTCTGATGTATCTTGCTGAGCAAGAAATCTAGTATGACAGCAAGTATTTCCTACCGTCTCCTGCGGTGTGGGTTAGTCCAATCTGCATTTTACAGCATGAAGCTGCTTCTGTTAAAATGCCAGTAGGAGACACTTGGCAACAGTCTTCAGCTTCTGCAGCTCACTGGCATGTGACCCCTCTGACCTGCACATGATTAGGGAAGGAAAATGGTGTCCAAAATAGCTCTGTGGCAGACAGTAGGCTGAGATGAATCCACAACTACATCTGCTCCTGGCAGTAAAACAAAGCGCATATTAAGTAAAAAGAACCATGTGAAAATTTACAACTTGGGGTTATCTGCAGTGTTGGTGTTTTCCATTTATTTCCAGAAGTTGTCACTATTGAAGTTTCTTTGAAGTGATCTCTTCCTGTCCAACATGACCTTGGCTTGAGAAACAACAGCTTGCATGTGACTGAAAGTTTGCTTGAGCTCTGGAGTCTGAGGACTTGAGATGGGACTGCTGAGTCACAAGAATTTTTTAGTTACTTTTTACAACTCAGTATAAAATTTCCTGTTGCATTCTGAGCTCATAACACTTATTTTGTGTGTCAGATTGCATGAATGTCTATTGAAGAATTTTCATTGTTTTTCAGTTAGATATTTAAAATTATACTTTTCTGGTGTTTCATCTATTCGTGACTGAAGTGTGTGTGTTTGTACTCATAACCAGTTCCTGGCTGCACTTAACTGACAGCTCTAGTCTATGGTCTGCATCTAGTCTATGGTCTGCATCTGTAAATTCATTCTTTTGCATGCCTAAATGTGTAGTTGCATAAAATGTAATCAAATGTGACCTGATTTTTTTAAAGAAAAGGATGTAAGATAGATGGTATCTCTAAAATCAAAAGATCATTTAAAAGACACTATCTGAAAACAAGTTCAGCATTTAGAGGCTTTTCCACATTCAAAATGGACTGTTTCTACTTTTTGTTTGAACATGTTGTCTTATATTAAACCTTATCTTAATCTAAAGGAGCTTTGATAAACTGAGTTGTAAAACGTAATACTTCAGATTTACCTACTTTATAAAAAGGCTTTAAAGATTTAAAAAAATCCTATTACAATTTACAACATAAAAAAATTGGTGGGGATTAAATGCACCTTTTGGTTAAAAACTTAATGTAGATAAACATGTTTATCCTAGTTTCTGTCTGATCATATCAAGAGTTGACTTATCCTTAGTCTGGTGGCTCTTGAGTGTCTCATTTTAAGGACTATATTAGGTCCTATATTTTTTAAAGTGAGGATAGAAGCAATACAACAGCAACATATTCCACTGAATAATAAAAATTGATTTATGGTGTGTTTTGCAGGTTAGCTTTTTGTAGTTAAAAACAAATCTAGCAGTGAAAGAATAACTATTCTTTGGTTCCTCGAGGGACCTGCTGTTTCATCAGGAGAGGCTGCTTGAAGGAAGCAGCAGCTCACTGTGGCACAGCATGCCTGTGAAGCTGTTCTCAATACTTCTATGTACTCTGTAGATTTGAACCAGACTTCCCACAATGCACGCTGGAGTACTGTAAATGAAATGTTCTGCGTGCTCGTTAGAAGCCTTGTGTACCTTTCCAAGCACCAGACTTGGAGCTGTATCCTGCAGCTACATTCTTCAAGAGTTTGCACTTGCTCTAAGACCGTTCTAGATTATTACAGTTGCTTCATTGTCATTGTTCCTTTCCTCTGATTCCTAGCTCAAGCAAGCTGAGCATTCTGCATTTCAGAAGGCCGCTGTGCACTGATAGGTGATAGGAAAGCTGTTTAAATTCTGTCAATTAAGTCCAAATTTGAATTCAGTTAATAAGTTTTCTGGTTAAAATAAGTATGTATTGCAGGCTCTCTTCTTGACCACATTTCCTCATATTTTATGTAAGCGGGTAGACAAGTATTTTAGAAAATTACATTTCTGCAGCCATTAGCAAGATAACATTGCCTGAAACTCGCCAATGCCTGTAGACTTTTGGGAGTGGAGCTCTGAGGTTTGGTGCTGGATTTAGATGTGGACAGGTTGGCTGCTGTAAACTCATGTGGTCCTTCACTACTGAATCGCCATCAACTTGTTTTATCACAGGATGGGCAAGAAGAGGCATTTGAAAAATGGAGAGTGGAGAACTCCTGGGGTGAAGATCGTGGTAATAAAGGTAAAGTAATTTATAGTTGAGGGAACAGAAAGCTGAACTTTGTGTTTGGAAATAAAGAGGTGGAAGTGGGAGAGGGGATGTGCTGTGTGTCCTTCACCAGGACCTGCACAAACAGCATGTGGGTCCCCGAGTTATGGCACTGTGTTCCTGGAAGATAAACATTCTTCACTGGAATGTGATTTACATCTGAGTAAATTGAATGTAAACATTGAATGGAGAAGCAGGAAATGTCACTGGATAAACTTGACACTGTGGTTGCAGGTTCAACTGTGGAGGCAATTGTGTTTTTTGGGAGATGGCCATAAGTGACTGACACTGCTTCTTGACAAGCAGGGCATCTTTGTCCCAAAGGCAGGAGGACACAGTTGACAGAAGCCCCTGTGGAGGCTGGAACCGGAACTCTGAATATAGTTTAATGCTATGGGGGGTATATTGTCTTTACACTACAGCTTTTCACAATCTAATAACCACACTGCTTATTTAGTGTACGCAAGGTAGTGGGAAGATACCAGTAGACTTCTGTCACCAGATCAGATGGATTCAGGCTGTCTAACTTCTAAGTAATCTGGCTAATAATGGTTACCTTCTCTCTTCCGCTCTGAGCGGCGTCTTGTCAGGTCACACTAAGCATTTGTAGAGTGTACCACAGAGTGCAGGGCCTGTTGGGAATAGTAGGGATTATCAAAGGAGTTCTAGAAAATGCATCTACAGTTCATGTAATGAAGTATTTAAAGTAATAAACTTTAAAATAACTTTTTAAAGTTTGATTAGTTTATTGCTGTAAAGCTGCTTATTTTCCTAAGCATTGTATACCCATTTGATGTTGATCACAAGTAAATTGCCAACTATTGTCTGTGTCAAAAAACCCAGCAGCTGTAGGAGTTTGGCAAGTGTGGTAGGGAGAGAGCAGAATCTCTGCTGTTTTGTTGCTTATAATCTTCTGCAGAGCACAAGTCTGAAATCTGGTCGTATTAGTCTGAAAATATGGTAGAACTTCTCTTCTGAAACTTCAAGCATTCCAGCAGGCGTGTAAACCACTCCTTTAATAAAGGGACAATGGATAGGAAGTGCTTTGCAGGATAGGATAGGACCGCTTCCAAGAAGTGCTACAGAAGTGCTTTCTTCTAGTGTGAAAGCAGAAATAGACTTCACTGTGATATTTTAAGTGTACTGAAGTTTTTGGTAACAGAACTAAGCTTAAATCTGTATACTTCAGCTGTCTCATCTTTGGGACCTCATGCTGGCTGTGGCTGATATTACTTAAACAATCTTACTGAGTCATACGTGAAACCTAAGTGGTTTATATCCTCTTTAAAGCACTGTTTATCAGTCACTGTAAGCTTTTACTTACTGATTTTTGTAAATGAGGGTATGGCTGATTCCAGCTTGTACTGTGAACAGCTGCGATGTAAACTATTCTAGTACCAACACCTGTATGTAAAAAACAAAAAAGAGAATTCTGGTTGCTTTCTGAAGCCATGATAAAAACATGACCTGCAGCATCCTTGCAGTGTTCCCCTCTGGCATGACAAGCACTAGCAACAACAAAATCCACTGTTAACATGCAGTTCTGCTCATGCCAGGTTTTCTTGCATAAACTTGCTTTCCTGTTGATGACTGTCTCAGCCTGCACTGTTGTTCCTTGAAAAAGGATTTGTAAGCGCTGTCGGGCTGTAGTGGGGTGGATGTGACAGCCTGGCATGGCAGTGTGGACAGTGGTGAGTCACAGCTGAGCAGTGGCTTCAGAAATTGCTTCTAGTGCCTTCCCTGCTCAGCCTGGGAATGACTGGAGGGGGCTTCTCTGCCTGGTCTGGGATCCAGCTCTGACCTGCCCTGGCCCTAGGTGAGCGGGGCTGATGGTGTTGAGAGCATTTCTGCTTTGCTCTGCTGAGGCCAGCAGTCAGTCAGGGTTTCCTGAAGGTGTGGAGTGGAGCAAGATCTCCATGACTTGTCATGTTCCAGTCTGGGATGGGCCGGATGCGGGCTCAGCCATGGCACAAACTCCCTGCTGAGCGTGCCAACCCAGGCTTCCGTGTGTCCCAGGGCATAACACAGTAGTCATTGCTGACCACATTTTTCTGTGGCAGATTAATCCCAAATGTTGTGCTCACAAGATCTGGTATGGCTGAAATTTCCCAGGATGTTTGGGGGTTTCTTCTGGGAATAGACTGTTTCTGGAAAGCTCCGGTTTAGGATGTGGTCTTTATGAATAAGCTTTTGATATCTTATGCATGAACAGCTAACTGAAACATAGAATATTCTTGGAACAGTTTCTTAATTTATGTTCTTGGTCTTGCAGTAGTGCCTGTTCTGATTTAGCTGTATACACTCACAACGAAGTATTCCAATAAAAATACTTCGTCTTGACAACACAAATGAAACTATGTTGATGTTCAGCCTTCAAGACTCATCAGTGTGACAATAGTTAAATGTGTGTTGGAAAGGTAGGTTAACTAAAGAAGCCAAATCAATACTAAAAAAATAACATCAAAACTTTTCTTGTCTCCAGATACAAACTAATAACTATTTTGTTAAGCATTTCTGAGTAATAGAGAATATAAAACATAAAAATACCTGCTTAGTTTTGCTCTTATTGTCAGAACATGTCGTTTTGAGACACTCCAGATGCTTGGTTTGTGATGTTAGATGCTACTAGTTAGAGGAATGCTTCCAGGAAGGCAGAGCCTTACTCAGCCTGTTCAGCGTGGACTTTGGTTCGTGCTCCAAACATTCTGAAGTTAATAGGTGTCTGTCAGCAACTTTGTGGTAACCATATAGGCTCCTTGGCCAAGGTTCAGAGTTGTTCTTTGTTAGATTGGGCTCAGTTTCAGGATATTGGCTATTACTCTGAAACCGCAGGGCAGCAGACTGAAGCCTGACACCACTAGTAGAAGTTGTACCTGTTGAGCTGTGACTGAGCAGCGGCAGTTCTGTGCTGGTGTTACTGGGCTGGAGCGTCAGGGAATGCTCTGATGGAGCTGCGGAGGCTGTGATGATGTGTGTGGAGAGCTGTGTGTGTGTTTGGCGTTCTTCATTTTGAGCATGTAACCCAAAATCAAAAAATAACTGCAGCAACTAGAAATTAAAGTGTAGTGCCTCAGGCTTTACATAGGAATAACACTAACTTAACCCTGTTACCTGGTTGTGTTTGAATATTACGTGAACTTGTTTGCCAGCTTTGTAAGCCTAACTTGCTACATGGTTTGCAGTAACAGTTTACTATCCTTTAACATTATCTCTTTTCCAAATATGGATTCACTCTTCAAGAATAAGTTCTTCTAGAGCCATTTAAGAGAAGCTAGTTGTTCTTTTGAAATACAACAGGACCCCAGAGTGACTTGAATAAACCCTGCCCGTACCTTATATGCCTGTATTGTATGCATGCCATCTATGTGAACTTCTCTGAGTGAGTCACTGTCATCTGTTTTGTACTGGTAGAGCCCACAGTCTCTGGAAAGTCTTGCTTCACTGTCTATATTTTGTTTTGGTTAGGGAGTTGTCTGAAAAAGTGCCTTGACAGAAAATCCCATCAGAACTACAAAGCTTGACTTTTTATTTCAGGCTACTCTTTTCTTAGGCATGACCAGACAACCCACTGTTGAGCTGAAGGCAGCTGGAACAGCCTTCAGAGTGCTCTCTCAAACACTAGAAGAGGTAACTTGGCAGGGTCTCCTCCCCTGCCTCCTGCCCTGCTTTTTCAGTCTTCATTGTCCAGTACTCGCTGGTATAGGAGGGTGAGGATTTGTGGTCTGTCCTAGCTCTCTTGCTGTGCTGCTCAGTCTGTCTGGCAGTGACTTTTTTTTATCTTATCTGCCTTGTTAAGGAACTGGGAAGCTGTGCTTGGATAAGTCCAGTGCAGAGAACCAGAATCCACATCGGTGAAGAGGCAGCCAAGAATGATGTTAAACTTGGCACATCCCAGTTGAGGCTCAGTGGGGTGTGGGGGATACAAGTAAGCCCCAACTCCATTATTTCTTGGACAGGATGATAAAAGGTACAGCCTGCAACAAAACACCAGAGACTAAATTTTGAGTCATTAAAACCCAGATAAACAAATTACATTGTTGGTAGGAAATGGAAGGGGTTTTTTGCATGGGGTCCCTCTTGCTTTGCTCTGCGTACGGTCGAAGGTGCCAGGTAACGCCTGCTTCCCCAGACTGGCGTGGGGCAGGACTGGAAGGACTGTGACTCCTGGTTTGGGTACCATGGTATGAAGTTACTTATACACTCCGCGGAGTGGGCAGAACTGAATTCTTGTGGTGGTGCTTGTCCCAGGGAAAGGGAAGCCCTGGGAACAGCCTAGCATTGCCTCTCCTAAATGTTTAGTAATTACATTTGTATCTGTTGTAAAAGTGTTTCTTGGAATCCTGTCTATTTTTCCTCAAGGAGCGAACACAGCTGCTGACAAACATTGCTTGTTTTTTGAGGTAAAGTCACTTCCCAGTCAAATATTTCCTTTCTGTGTTTTACTGGCACTTTGTCAGCCATACAGGCAAGTTTAATTATTCTGATTACTCTTTTGTTCTGGAGAACACAGTACATTATTACCTAACTTTGAACCCGGCTTATCCCATGGGGTATCTTTTCTTAAAAGCAAGCAAGAGGGGAACACTAAATCACGTTATCACATCCATTTGATAGGGGTCCATCTGCTTGTTTTGGCGCAAAAAGAACTTTCTGGTGGTACATCTCCAGCTAGAAGTCAGCTCCCTTTTGACTTTTCTAATCTCTTGTACTGACTGTTGCATACTTACTCTTCTGTCTGAAGACATTTTAAGGATTTAAGTGCAGACACTTAATGTCTGTATTCATAGATGTGTGTGTATGTTGTCCCATAACCACACTGTGACAGCAAGGCTCTGTTAATTTGCTCTCCCTGTGGAGGAGTTACGGCACAAGCACCAAGTGGCTTGTACTGTGTCCTTCGGGAGCTTTCCAGGGCCTTATTTTCAGGTGCCCGAATCCGAGGTTGTGCAATAGCTTCCAGACCAGCCATCCTCGACTGACCTCTCCCTGGCCAGCAGCTTGTCAGTTTTAAAATGCTGCGTGTTCAGGTTTTTCTTTGGGTCAGTTGAAGAAATGTGGAGCAGCCTCACACAGAGGCAGGACTGTGCTTTTGTAGTCAGGTGCTGTGTTCTGTTACACCACGGTGATGCTGTTCCAAGTTCTTGTCCGTATGCTGGCCTTAACATACCAATGGTGTGCGTCGAAGCAGTGGATTAATTGCCTGAGGTAAAACTCCTTTGTGTGTCCTGCCCAGAAATGCAATAAACTTTTCTGTTTTTTTCACTTCTGCTTGTTACTTGGATGGAGTGCAGAGCTCAGGGTTTCCGTAGGCAGGCTCTGAGCATATGTCTTGCTGCCTATACAGTGTATGTCTCCTTTTAATGAAGAAATTGATAATGGCTTTCATTGTGACACTGGGCACAGGCCTCCTCAAAGAGCGACCTTACTTATTTGCATGTTCTGAAGTTCTGCTTGACGTTTCCTTCTTGTTCAGACACTGCGATCCTAATCGGCACTGTCAAGCTCTGAGATACAGGATGTCAGAAGCAGAGTTCATTATCCTCTCAGGGTGCAATTACTTGTTGGCTCTTGGGAGTGAGAGGTTTTTGTGTGTCCCAAGAACTCATATCCTGAAGAGAATAATCACAGCAGCTCCCTTTGGCAGTGTTTCCAAAATGGCTTCTAGCTCGGATTACAGTTGATAGGGTTTTTAATTTATGGGAATTATCTGATCTCTTGCTTTAGAAACAAGATGGTGTAGATAGATGCATTTATTGTCCATATTCTTTGGACGTTTTCTTGTTTCATTTGATTGTGTGATGATACTGTGTAAGGACATGAGGAACTTTATTACATAAAGCCTTCCCATCTGTCTTCAAAATCCTTTCTTTCTCCCAGCCGCTCTTATTTTCAGTTCACCTTGAATAGTTTGTTTGCAATGGTAGCTTTCTGCTAAAAGCCGTGATACTCTAAATGTGACTCCCACAGTTCAAAGGCTGTTCACTGAAATTCTCGGTAAGAATTACAATAAGGGAGAAAATTAAGATTTGGTTCAGCCAAAGTGTGATTCTTAGGTGGTTTTACATTTGAGGAAAGCAGATGGCCTCCTTTTCTTACTACAAGAACTGAAAGAGCAAATTCTTATTCAGCCAAAAAGATTTGGATATTTACCTGGAAAATTTCCCTTTTCTTAACAAAACCCTGAAAACTTCTAAAGCCAGAGACTCGGATAATTTTACGTTCTGCCTTAAATACTAAGGTTTTTAAGGCATTGTAATTCACCTGAGTATTCTCAATGCCTGTTTTAAGAGGAAGCATAAATGATGAATATTCTGGATCTTGTTTTTCCTGGCAGGCTTCTTGCTTGGTGTTTCAGTGCATGTGAAGAACATCCAGTTAGCCTACATGTTAACTTATTTGTAATTTTTTTTTTCTTGAGAGATAGAGAGTATGACTAGGTCCTGTTTGTAATGCGTCGTTCATGGGTGAAACCTGTATATGTGACTGCTGCACTGTATTGGTAATGGTTCTCTGTTGTAATGAACTATTTTCATCTCCAGGTTACCTGATCATGACTGATGACTGGTTTTCTGAGTACGTGTACGAAGTTGTGGTGGATAAGAAGCATGTACCAGAAGACATCTTGGCAGTGATGCAGCAGGAACCAATTGTTTTGCCAGCTTGGGACCCTATGGGGGCTTTAGCCAAGTGAATTACAGAATATTTGCCTCTTAACGGTCAACCAGAAGTAGACGCAATAGAGAATTCCAGTGGTTGGAAGCCATAGCCAAATGATAATGAGACCAAGCACTCAGCGTGGTCGTATTCTTGAAATGTAAGTTAAGGATCTTTGGGAAATAGCGCTTTACTGACTTGGCTGAATAAAGCTCTCAGACAGGGTACTCCGCAAAACTAAAAAGGGAGAAGGAAAAAAAACTCATAATGAAAATGTATTACAAGTACTGTCAATGGCAGTTGGATTTTACCTTAAATTTTTAATAAAAATCAGCATAGTAACTCTGTAGAATTACTTTGAGCAGTGTTTTCCCTAGAAGAGGGCCGTAAAAGGCCCTTTAGAATTTAACAGCTACATGATTGTTAGAACAAATACCTTGATACTTATAAATGAACTATCCATGCTCTGACTTGTACCATAAAAGAATGCCCAAAATATTTTATATATTTACATTTTTAGTTTTGCTGAAGTTTTGGAGGGGACGTAAGAATTGAAACTGCTAAAAATTACCTGTAGGAAATTTTCTCTTCCAGCAGAATTGGGGAGGGAAAAACTGTTTCCTTCAGGTTTCCAGTTTCACTTGTTCTTATTCTTCTGTTACTGAGCTAGGACTGGATAACGCGTGTCAAGGCCCAGTGCTGTGTCTGTGTGCACAGGAGCGCTATTTTTCAGTTACATTAGCAAGAACAACCATATGTATGTTCACAGGTGGAGTTAGTGTCATGCTCAACAGAAAAACAACCCCAACATTTTAATTGCTGCATTTTATTTGGATGTTTTAAAAACAAGATGGTGCTATGAAGCTTTTAAATAAACACTTTCTGAAGTGAACAGTATGGTTCTGGGTTTTTAATGAGCCTCATGTAACTAATGAAATGGAAAGATATTAGTGACCTACAAACGAATTGAATGTGAATGTATCAGGAAAACCTGCTGCTCTGTGTTCTCAGTAGTCAAAGATGCTCCTCTCGCTGAACAAAGATAACAGAAATGTAGTATCTCGTGCTACAGGCATTCACATAGTTTGAGTGCAGTACTAACTTTGATTTAAATTGCACCAAAATGGCAGGCTGTCTGTGTGTGTACCCTGATGGTGTTCCTATGTGGTACTGGCCTTAGTCATAGGCAAATAAAAGGGTAAGTAAGGACAACAACATGCCACACTGAAACATTGGGCAGCAGCTACCTTGGGCAGCAGACAGATGTTACTTAAGTGCAAGCAAAAAAGGATGTTTGGTATGGCCATGGTATTCTATAGTTTGGTTTGACTTTACCTCTGTTGTCTAAATGGAAGAAGAAAGTTATAAAATGATTACGAAAGTGTCTTGTGCTGGTTATACAAATATGTATTTGTATGTACATAGATTAAAAATGCCAAGCTGAATCAGTCTGCATGTTGCCTGCTAAATTAAATCCAGATTAGGGTTTGTCTGGGAGTCATCTGAGATGATTCAAGCGGCTGTGATTAGCATTGCCTGAAGCGGGCAGGAGTGCTGGTTAGGTGAGAGCACTTGGTGGGGAGCGGCAGCGGGAGGCTGCTGCTGCCTGTGAATGATGTGTCTTGAAAGTCTGTGCCCTTTGCAGTATCGCCTGCGAAGGTAACAGAGCTGCTCTGGCAATGGGCAGGAGGTATCTTGGCAGTGCAGAGATGCTGTAATTTGATTTCCTTCCAGCAAAGTTCAGCTCAGGTTATCCTGGGCTTACACCAGAAGGGTTTCTGTCCCCTCAGGACCTATGAGGGTACAGGAGCAAATGGCCATTGCTTCCAGCTTGCCTTTTCTAGTAGCAATGGTCACAAGCAGTAATGTGAAGCTACACCTTTGCAGTAGATTTGCCTAGTCTAGAAGACTCCAATGCTCAGATCTTTCTCGGTGCCTCGGGATGGGGTAGATCACCTTTCTTGCATCCTACACTGCTGACTGGCAGAAGTGTGCATCACATGCACTTTTCTTTGTGGAAGTCTGGACATGCCTTTTAATTATCAGGATATTGTGGAATAATTGATTTGTCAAATATGTTTATCAGGTTGTCAAATACTTTGCCACCATTTCTGCTTTATGCTCTATACTTATCAAAGTGTGATCTCTATCAAACCAGGCAAACGTATGTTGTGTAAGGAGCAGCGCCTAGCCAGGAGTAACTGCACATGCAACCAGAGAATGTAGAACGAGTCTGAGCCAAGTTTGAGTGGTGTGGAAAGAAAAATATAAAAATATCATGGTTGATCGCATACTCTTGTAGAAAAAAGTAATGTAATATTGAGGTATACAGAGAGAGAAATAGCCTCCAATCGCTGTAACGCTCCCCAGCTCTGCCGAAGACTGCTGGAGAGTGAGCTGGAGTGCGGTGTGCAGTTTGGGGCACTGCAACTCCAGGAAGATGCAGAGCAAAATGAGCATAGAGAGGAGTGGTAAGAGTGATCAGAGGACTTGAAACTCTGCCTAGTAAAAGGCTGAAAGAGCTGTGGTGTTTGGTCAGAGAAAAGGGGAGCCATCATGTTCTTTTAATTCATAAATGGATGCTTTAAAGAAAGGAGTTTTGTTCCCACTGCTCATAGAAATTGATCAAAAAGTTCACAGGCTTCAACCGCAGGGAGATTTAGTGAGAGTAGGAAAAGCTTTCTGGTGATAAAAACAGTGAAGACCTGGAATAGGTCACCTGAGGATGTGTGGTGCCTCTTGTTAGAGAGCTCTCAGAACAGGGCACAGAAGGGCTTGTTGGAGATGGCACTGGTGGGGCTGGTCCTCCCTTTGGCGAAGGGATGGCCTGGATGATCCTCTGAGGTCCCTTCTGCCGTGACGGGGCTGCGATGCACAACGTCTGCCTCGCGCTGTGTTACTCGCATCGAGGCGAGTAAACAGTCTTGTACTTGATGCTGAACCCTGGTGGCGCTGAAACAAAGCCAGATCTCTGGGGAAGCTGTTATGCACAATATTTTGATTATGACTAATGTGTATGTTGTTTTGGGGGCTTTTCTTCCAAAAGGTCAGTATTTTACTCTTTCAGAATCTTTGACATGACACCAGTTCTTCTATTTCCTTTGTGCTATCTATGAGAGGGAGATAGCAGCCAAGGAAGGTTAAATTTTTCTCAGGGGTTTAACTGACTAACATTTTTGTTGCCCATGGCAGCACTGATGAGGATTGAGTCTGACAAATTCAAAACAGTTTCCAAGCCAGTTCTTGTTAATTTGAGTATTTAAAAGTATTGTCCAGCATGTGCTTATCTCTGCAGCTCTTGCCCAGATATTTCCCTGTACAGCTTATACAATAGTACGGGTGGTTTTTTTCCTTTCCTTCAAATAAGCACAGAAAATCCACATGGCTAAAACACATTATAGGAAATGAAGCCAATCTGGCAGAAACAGTTTTGCATTTATACCCAGCAATTTTATAAGTCCTTTGCAAGAAGGAATGGGGGGGAGGAAATACATATGCTAAAGCAAGAGCTATGTTTCTTCTGCTTTGAGGTCTCCAAGGGCAATTGAATAAACAGTTCTAAGGTTCATGCTACTGACACTCTTAATTCAAGACTGGCACAGTGTTCAGCAGGGGATTCTCTGTTTTGCTGCCTGTGTGAGAACAGCCTGAGAAAACCAGGCCTGTGCCCTCAGTAAGCACCAACAGCTGCATGCTCTTGCGCAGTAGCTGTCTGTGTTATCCGTAAACCAGACCGTCATTTCTTACAGGCAAGTGAGCTCGTTCTTAAGCAGTAGTTTGAAACGTGAATAAAATCGGTATGTATCAAATGATTTCCCTTTACAGCTCCTGTGGATGCGATGCTTACTGCATTGCTCTGCCCTTCTGTCCTGAAGGAAGAATCACTGCTGTGAGCGGCAGCCCTCGGCTGGGGGACTGAGGATCCAGACAGCTGAGCCGCTGACGGAGAGCCTGCGTGCCCTGTGCGGAGGCTGGGGAAGTTGTCGGTGCCCTGCGTAGCATGAGGCATGGCTGGACGCAGAACCACCTCAGTCTCTGCTCAGGTGCGTGGAAGTTGAGTGCAGCCCGGAGATGATGGGATGAGTTGGTCCGGCAGCTCTGCAGCAGAGTGGTGTGGGAGCGTGGAAAAGAGGAACAGGCTACTTAACTGCTGGCAGTTCGCAGGAAATGGTTCAGAGTTGATAAAAAAATCAAACTCTTTCCAACTGATGGAATGGAAACTGTGTGGGAATAAGCCTAGCTTGCTCCAAGTTTAGTCTCTTGGCAAAGAAAGCTCTATGCCTTACGGACGTAAACCCAGATTACGAAAAAATGAACATCCAACTGATAAAAAGATTTAAAGGGTTAGAATAAAAACCCAAAACCAATTTATGCCCACTGTGTTTCAGTGCTCCTTCTTCCTTTGGTTTATATCTTTTGCAAATCCTTAAAAAGACCTTTGGACCTAACAGATAAACTGGAAAAAGAACCTGTCCACAAAACCATGTCGTTTTCATGTGCGGATTCACAGACAGTTCCCCTGACAGGTGGAAAATACTGACAGATGATGTTACACAAGTCAGTTACCTCAGATTCAGTCAAAAGTCAGAAAATAGTAACTACTGCTACGAAGAAAAGAAAGAGGTAGGAGGAGAGGTTGTGTGTAGCGGCAGTTTGTGGGTTTTCAGCATCCGTTTTCCCTACCCGAATGCTCTCTCAAAACCATTGTAGTGGAAACGGCACAACCTCTCCAAACCCCGTCAAACTCCCAGATGTCGATCCCAGCACAGTCAGCTTAGAAAACAGCAGGGAAAGACAATCAGGACTTCTTTCATCCCAAAGCCAATCTTAATAGCTTCTAAGTGTAGTCCGATTCCTAACTAAGCAAAAGATGGGAACAAATAAATATTTTAAGATTAGTTTTGTGTTATTTGGAAGATTGTTCCTATCCTCTTATTGGCAGTGAATGAGACATGCTTGCAGAATTATTATTAATCTCTTCTTAGTACAGCTGGTACTACTGTTATTAGGTAATTTGATTGATGCTTCCCATTCTTGTGCTGGCGCTGGTAACTGGAATCTACAGCTGCTTTATCTGTGGAGATCTCTGGGAGTGTTTGAAGTTACATCTTTTGTAAAGTCCATTTTCTGCCCCTTGGTTTTTCATATTTACCTTAAATCATCAGGATTTTTCCCACTAATGAACAGAAGATTTCAGGAAATTCTGGAACTGACTCAGTACAGGACCTGAAAGTTTTCCACATATGGGGTAAATAAGTGTCATAGAGTTGAGGGGTCTGCCTGAAATCTCAAGTCTGTTATTTATATTATGCCCCAAAGGCTCCAGATGGTTTGGCAAGAAATTAGAAAAACACATGCTGCTGCAGAAGACATTAATGAAAAAAAAAAAAAATCAACTGAACAAAAAGGCCAAGTCGTGAAAGGTGGTTTTGTGTTCTTAATATGCTGTTTTTCACATCACAGCTTTGTGTGCCCTACAAAAATATCTAAATACTGATGCTGGGTGCCACTGATGTGAGCAGCTGAAAGCAATTTCACTGCAAGTGTTGACCAAGATGAATGGGATGCAATAGTGTTTCAGAACTTGTTAAAAGCCCCTACTCTAAGCAGAGACTAAGATGAAGAAAAGCCTCAAACAAAGGTCATGATGCCTCTAAAACTTTAAAAAAACCCCGTATAATTATGTAAAGAGCAGAGGGACCCAAAGCAGAAAGAATTCATTTCTTGGAAGAGGGTAGAAAAACTGAGTTTGGAAAATCCATTCCAGTCTCCCAGCTGTGGAGAGCTGCAAATCTGTTTGCAAGGGAAGGCACGGATTCCTCCTACCATCCCTCCTCCCAGGATAGGAGAAGCCTGCTCCGCACAGCGCGGGGCCGACCCGCAAATGGGTGCTCACGCGTCAAACCCCTGTGCTTCGAGCTTTGTGAAGGTTTAGCGAGTGAGGCTCGATGGCATCTGCCCGTGCAAACCCTGCAGAGCAGGAGGAAACGGGGGAAGGCTGTGAATGATCAGAACGTGCAAGGACACGAACTGGTGGGGGTTCTTCCTCTCTGCAGCGGAGATTAACGACCAAAACTGTTTATTTTGGAAAGAAGAGTGCAGGAGGGGAATTCAGCACAGCAGAGAGGAGACGTTGCTATTTTCACTAAAAGAACGATGAATCTCGAACATAACTGAAGGCAACAACCTTAATGGGACAAAAGATTTTTAATATATTGCCCACAAGAATTAATGGGGAAGCAGCAATTATTTTAGTAGGCGTCTCCTCAAGGTTTGCAGCCGCAGTACCCGGGCTGCCCTCGGGATGGTGCCAGTGCCACGCTGCTGGCTGGCGGCGGCTGCCGTCGAGGGGCCGGCAGACAGGGAGAGGAAAGTGCTAATTATAACCCCGGGCTTTTCAGTTTTCAGAGTTTGTTTTCATTTCAATTGTTTGGAACCAGTCTCTGAAAACCGGCAGCCACTTACAGCAGAACTGCTGCTGCTCTAACAATCGGCTATTCTTATTTGTCCCCGTTTGGGTTTTCCACTGCTTTATTTTTTTCCATACCTGCCAACCAAACTATGGCACTATTCCGTTGACCTGCGATTTATGACTTTCTATAAACAAATTGTAAAGTCTAGGAACAAAGAAATCCTGGGTGGAAGAAGCTGGAGAAAAGGCACGAGTCAGAGGTCGAGGGAGATATTTTGAGGAGAAGTAGGAAGAAAGGAAATTACTGAGTTTACCGAAGCAGCAAAACGCTTTTAAAGAATTTCTGCTTCATGCTTTAAAATTAAACTAAATCTTATTTCTCTATTAAAATAATGTAAATATTCAGCAATAGAAATTATTCTTTCCAAGCCCTTTTATTGTGCCAATTATCCCAGTCCTTCCTGTCTTTCTGCAATCTACAGGGCCACCTGCAAACTTGTAATTTACTGACTCCCTCAGACCTTCTGTCCCACTGCTTGTCTCCCTCATCGTCCCCATCCTGTCATTCAGAGCTGTGACAACAGCCAGCGAAACTGTCCCTTACCAGAAGAGCTTCCCTCCTTCCCCTGCCTGCATTGCATCCTGCTCCTTGGAGCTGATCGGCACAGACAAATGTAGCCACCCACCTCTAGGAGGAAAACTGAGCTGCAGCCCGGGTGAAACACAAAGTTTATTTGGCTAAAGTGACGCAAAAATTCTTAAAGAGCTCTTTGGCAGCAGATTATCTGCAAATCAGACCATGTGAGGGGGACTGGTGTACAAAAACCTCACCAAGATGCTGAGTTGCCCGCAGGCTGAGTTCCCGAGACTGTGAAGTAAATGTGGGTGAAGGTTACTCCAGCTTGGATAACTCCAGGGAAAGCGCTTCAAACCCATCTGGACGACAGGTACTTTACATTTTTGTTTTTAACACACTGCTGTAAGTACTTTATGCAATTTAGAGAGATTCCCAGACGCCTGTGTTCAGAGCCAACCTGAAGCAGGCAGGTACTGGAGTTTCATCAACTTTCACCCCCTCATTGCCTCTTTCACCTTCGGTTATCAAATCTGAAATACTACTGACAGTTTAAAATAGGTATGATATATTTTGTTTCTTTTTAAATTAAAGCAATCTTAAAGCAATTTCTAAAACATTGGGAAAATGTACATCTAACAAAGCTTTTTGGGGAAAAAAAGATACATTGATTTTTGGTGAAAGTTTCCTTTGATTTTTTAAACTTTTGATGCTTTCTCTTGCTTTGCTGATGTTACATGCTCTCCTCTCTCTTGTTCAGGCACTTGTCCAGCAATTATGAATGTTGGGAGTCAAATGCCTGTAGCAGAACATGTTATGACAATCTGAAATTAGTGTTTTGGCAGTCCACATAATTTTGTTATGAATGTAAAGTTTATTTTAAATTCACAAAAACCATTAAACTATAAGGAAAAAGAAAGGAAAGAAGGCAGAATCTGAAGAAAAAAAAATCAATGTAAACTTTTATTTATTTTAAAAGGGTAAAGTAAGCTCTATTAAGCACATTAAGTTGCATTTTAAAAGGTAGACTGTTCCAGCACGGTAAATTATCTAACTCAATGGGACAGATTTATTATCAGTAATAAATCTGAAGAGTGAGTTTTATATATACTTATAGTCAATCATGTTTACTGCTGAAACCAACTGGCTTGCTGGGTTAGTTTGCAAAGTAATATGGAAGTTTAAGTCAGCAATGCAATGTAACTGCATATATAAATAGTCATGGAAAACATGTTTTGATGTGTTAAGAAAGCCTGGGGAGAAAAGGATCGTGCATCTAATGGGTTTGGTTTCTTGGAAACTTCGTGGAATTTTTTTAATGGGGGTTGTTAGCTGTCAGGCATTTTACCAGGGAAGGTCTCACACACTTGGGCTTCATCTTCTGGTGCTCTCGATGAGTGAATTGACCATAAGTTTTTTGGAGAGTACTTTGTAAACTTGGCATATAGCAAATGACTGTTGTGGGTCCATTTTCTAATTGGACAGCGTGTGATGAATTTCAAATGGTTATACAAATTAAGAAAAACTGCCGCAAACCTGGAATTTAATAAAACCCCTAAATTATTCCCAGGCATGGAAATCTGCAGTGCATTTAAACTCTTTCCTGCTTTCCTCCATGGAAATGTAAACCGTTGAGTTTTCATTAGGAACAGTATTAAGAACCTAAAGAAATGTTCATTCTGTATCCTGGTGTCCTTTCTGACGCTGATGTTTTAACTCTTTTCCAAAACCATATTTCTGTAGCTCTGCTGATGTGGCAATCTGTATCTTGTAGAACTTACACAACATCATGCAGCCCGCCTGTGGGAGAAGTGTTTCATAAAGAACTTAAGTAGACCTTGGAGCCTGAATAAAGGGGCTGTAATTTGGAGACAGCCATTAACAAGTCTCCTTCAGAGAAACATGGAAACGATGGTGGCTGCTCCTTCACTTTCTTTAGGTAAAAACATTACAAACAGAAGTAGAAGCATGCTGGCAGGTATGGGCAGCTGTCTTTGACCTGAGTCTGCAAACAGGTCTTTTACTTGAAACACTGTACCCATTAATTTGAGTTACGTTAAGGAACAGTGCTCTATTTATTTGGTGATATTTGCTGTGTTATGACTCTTCCTTCAAGTTTATATAAATAATTTGAGGAAGAATACAAAAGGATTATCATTCCCTCTAAGCTTATCTGTTTCCTTGCACTACATATGGACACTCTCGAGCCATAAAATGCATTTTCTCTCCCCATCCCAGTTCTTTAAATGGCTGTCATCAGTTTGGCAGCATACCCACTACAATACAGTGTCTGTCTTCTCAACAAATTTTTAAAGGTAAATTCTCTCTTTCCTGCTGACTTTTTAATTTGACTGAAACACGGACAAGTTTATGACATAAAACTCACAGTACAGGTTTATATTTCCCAGTACTATTGCTTTCAGAAGCACTGTTTTCACTTCTTACCTATATTTCACCTTATCTGGGAACACAGGAGTTAACTGGAGAGAGCTCACCACTTACGCCATTCTCACTTTGGTAAGTAGCCTTTTATTCTCCCAGAAGAGCCACTGTCTCAGTGGGACTACTTGTTGAGTGCAGTTCTATTCTGTTTTAGTAAGAATGTGAGCAGGCCCTTGGAGAACTGCAAATATTCATCTACAAGATCCATTTTGTCATCTACATACTGCAGGTTTCTTATAAAAGACTCACGTTATTACAGTGATGTGCAGCAGTACTGAATCCAGTCACATTTAAGATCACTGGCACTGGGATCAGAGCTGTTATGTATAACAATAATTCACTGGACTCATTAATTTCGGTGGGTTTTGATCACTTTATCAAAAATGAGTTTTGATTCTCTTAAATTAGACTACAGAAGCATAGCTTAAAAAATCCTGAAGAAATCAATTTTCAGTTGTTGAGGAGTGGTCTAGATATCAGCTTGTATCTGATTTGCATCTCAGACCTCGGATTCTGTGGTTGCCAGCAGCCTTGCCAACGCTGGGACTCTGTATCCTCAGGTTTTGAAATCTGAAATACAATCTGTCACACTTAGTGTCAGCTCACCTAACAGAAACAAGCTAATAAAAAAGAATATTCTAGGTACTCATTTTTTAATGAAAACAGTATGTGTGAACACACTGAAAAGCAAAAGGCATTAAATTTTTGAGTTATGAACTCTAAATATGACTTATCTGTGACAAACACCAGGTAACATTAATCATAATCTGCTGCAATCTCATTTCAAGGTTTAATTGGCTGAAATATTTATTTTCTAACAACTCCTCGCAGTATGGGAGCATCTGAGCTATCCCGTAATAACTTTTATTAAAGAGTTACTCCTGGCCCATGCAGAATCAGAGGAAAAATCTGAAGCCCCCATGCTCCTTCACACCACGCGTGCAGCGGAACAGGAACTCACTAGCCCACAAAAGCCTGTCAAAAGGAATAATCTTTACGAGGTTCTCGCTGTCATCCAGGTCACGTACCTCCCCTCCTGTGCAAAAAGACCAACTAGGACTGCATGAGGAGGTGTGGGTGAAGACCAGAAACGTTTACTGCTATATTTATAATTATCAGAGTCCACCTGGGAAACACCCAGGTCCGTGCTGTTGCAGGTCATGGTTGATATTGTGGCTCAGAGGTGAGAACAGCATCTACAGATAAATAACACAGCCTCTTCCTGTGTGGGATATGTGATTTCTATCTCGTCAGACAAACTTCTTGCTTCGTTTTTTAGATAAATGCAATTTCCTTGGACTCTTTCCATTTACATAGAGCTGCCTGTGTGAACTGCATCTTTATTGCAAGGTGTGATACGCAGTCAAGCAGCTACATAATTTTAACAATCTTAAATACTCTGTGTTAAAAGTGAGATTTAGGTCAAGTTGTTAGAAATCATCTTAACGTTTGATTCTGTTTGCCAAGAGTGTAGGCTGACTTTTTGTCTTAGAGTTCAAAGTCCTCTAATTCTTTGCAAGTGGTAGCAAGTGAATGGACAGAAGCAGATGGAGGAGCAGTGCGAGCGATGGCGGTGAGTTTTGCTACAGGAACGGAGCTGCAACCCAGCGAGAGGCTGCTACTCCAGCAAGCATTGCTTTATAAAATCAGCACATGAAAAATGAAGATAGTTTGTATGAAGTGAAATATATGCAAATATACAGACTTTGCAGCTGTGCGAGGTAAAATGTATTTGATCACTTGGAGAAGATTAATGACTGCTGTAGTCACGCAGAGTGCGGCTGAACAAGCCTTGTGCTGAGGAATTCAGGAAGTCAGTGCTACCCCACCTCAAATGAAGTATTCTGCAGGTGACTTAAGGCACGAAGATTTGCCTCCCTTTAAGCATCTGGTATTTGCTGCACCTCAACCTAATTGTTTTAATCTCCTAGACACATTAAAAGTCAATTTTATCCTTTAAAAAAGTACAGAGAACAGGAAAATCATTGTGTTTTAAAGTGTTGGAAAGATTTGGTTTACTACTTGGTGGGAGCATTAAAGGAAAGGGATTCCCACACTGCCACGAGAGGTCTCCGCGTACCTCAGGAAATAAACACAGCGATGATATACCCACGGTGCAGCTCCCTGCTGGGCAAGGAACCAGACCCCAGGATGGGGATGCTCCTTTAGGTTGCTCTGACCGAGGCAAAGGAGTCGGTTTTGTGCATCAAGGGAGAGACAGGGCTTTTCCATCTACAGTGCTGGTTCAGGTTTAGCTCTGTGTGGGAGTAACCAAAAATTATAATTCATATTCAGCGCACGTGAACTGCGTTGGTGGCTTCAGCCAAGCGCGTAGAAATATGTCTTCATTTATCCACCTTAGTGTTTTTGATGAACAAGCAAAGCAGGGAATAGTTGTGGAGGACGCGTTGCTGTCACAGGGCGACTCCTCTTTCATCACTCTTTGCGACAGAGGAGTGTGAGTCACAGGGCTGGCAGCATGGCACCTTTCCCGTGCTCCTGGACAACACAGCATTACGGAGAGGAGAACAGCCCTTTAGAAAAATCTCTGTGCAGAGCTATCAGAAAAGGTGCAGATGCTTAGGGCCGCTCAAAGGAGCAAAGTCACATCTACAAAACACAGATCAAAACAAAATGAGGGCACAGCTGTCTCTCTCTTTTTTTCTTTTTCCTCTGTAGTTAATTCTGTTGGTGATAAGAAGCCAATGTGTATTTATGTAAGAGCAACCTTTGCAACAGCTCAGATTGAAAATAGGTAATAAACTGCCATTTCTTGTATCATTCACTATCATCATTCTAGCACCTGTAACTACTGAGAGATCAGTGCACAGAGAGATGGAATGGAGCCTGACATGGGCAAAATCCTTCACTATTAGCCTAATTTCTTCCTAGATATCTTCTAGTGGTCCTAGCGTACTTCTCAACCCCAAGAGCTCTAGTTCTGCAGCTGCTTAGACTGTTTGTAGCACTTACAACTCCTTCAGATGCTTTTTTTTTTTTTCCTTGAATTGCAACAAGAGGGGGGAAAAAAGTACATTCTCCCACAGTTTTTTACAGCATAATGAAATCTGTTTCTGTAACTGTTCTGTTTTTGTGTGCCAACTATGCCGCTGTGAACACCGCGGCATAGCTGTAGAGTCCGTCACTCCAGAGATTTCCCAGGGTAGCTGACAAACTGTAATTCTCTTTCAGAAAGAATAGTTCAAATTCCAGCCGAAGCCCCTAAAAGTTCACAAGCCATTTTGCATATGTGCAGCTCAAACTACTGAAAATTCTGCAATAATATTTCAAATAATGTGATATTTCTTTGCTGTGGTCTGCAGAAGACCAGAAGGAGCTTAGCTCTGGGTAAGATAACAATCTTGATTGTCACAGATCTAGGAAATCAACAATATATTCAACTACCTCTCTTCAGCAAAGAAAGTGCCAAGAAGTATCTATGTGCAGAAAGAAAGTGTTTTACAAATACAGTAAGTGTTTAAATCTCAGGTATGGAAAATTCAGTTTCATGAGATAATGCAGTTCAATCAACATCCTTTACTGCTTTCCCATGTATGAGTAAGAGGTGTAAAGTCCGGAAGGGCTCAGGTTACTTTGCTATATCCCTACCTTATATTTACCGTGCTCTATACAAGGAAGGGATTGGCTATGGCCTTTCCTAGGATTTTTATGTTGCCACCAGTGGTGGTTGGACTGTTTTCATCTACATAAGCTCTTTTGGGACATTTGGAAGGTTTCAGACTCCAAAGACACTCAAGTTCTATAGTCCTGCAGGTAAAGCAGAAACTCCTGTTCTTTGCCATAGTATTTTTCGCTGCAGCTTTGAAGGTGTTTCAGTCTCTGTGGATGATTAACTAATGGTAGCAAAGTACTGCTCTTGTAAGAATTCAGCATTAATGATGCACTGCTTGCTATACAATGAAAAGAACATTATCTGGGTAAAGACGGAATGTAAGCCTGAAGAACTAGAGATTTCTGAAAGTTATAAACAACGCCTTCACGAGACTTTTATCTCGAGAACATCCTCCTGTTTGCTCTGCAGCTCAATAACTTTCCTTCTCTTTCTGCTTGCGCTGATAAATGTTCAGGAAGAGGTTTAACAAACTGTCATTGCACAAGGCTGAAAGCTTGGAAAAACCTGAGTTTTAATAGCTCTGGCAGTGAGCAAATTCTAGCAATGATATCTCCTTTCTGCTTTTGTTTTTCCAACAGTTAAAAGTGAAATAATGCTTATTCTTCTGTTAGGATGTGACAATTATATTTACTATGGTAAAATGCTTCAAAAAAGAAAAATTAGATGTAATTATAATAATTTACTCTGTGGTGGCATCGTGTGGATTGTGTAGCACTTTACTAGCTATAAAGCAAGGTCAGTACCCCAGGGAATCTACAGCACAGAGGATCAGCTCCTATTTCAGCATTTTGTAGAGTAAAGACAACTGGGCATTTACATTAGCTGAACAAATAAGCAGAAAACAACATGACCCACTGAACCACAATTCTTTTTCTGTTCTTTTTGTTCTGAAGGAAAGTTGTTTTATATTTTTTGTTTTCAATTTCGGGATGGTTTATTTCCCCTGGGTTAATATGAGAGGGCAGGCAAAGCCAGGGATTCTCCCAGTGCCTGTTTTTTTGCTGGCGGCGGACAGCAGCACGGGAGTTGTGCCCACGACCCTTCCCGGGGCTGGACCCACAGTGTTGGGAGATCCAAACAGAACAAAAGATGCCTTTATTTCTCCAAGGAGTTAAATAAACCTGGGGACAAGTTTTCTCCTTTAGACCCACGTATTAGTTCTTACTGATTCAAAACAATCAAATTGAAGTTTCCTGATATGATTTTCCTTGTTATTAGTGTTGACTGAGTCTCAAAAGTTAGTAGATGCAAAACCACTGAGACTTAAATACTTTCCTAAACTTTTGTTTAAGTCTTCTAGGTCTGCAGACACTGTGGGATTTCTGAAGAAAGGTGGTCATGAAATGTAATTTATATATCCATTTTTACCTCATATTCATTTAATTAATTCTTTTCCCATCACAATGGGTGAATCTAGAAATTGCCAGTAGATGTCACAGGATGAACTCAGGAAAATGAAAATACAAGCCACACTAAATTCTGCCCTCATTTTTGCAAACTGGGAAAACTGCAAACTTGTCCCACAACCTCCCTGGGTGTGAAACCAGTGTTCAGACAACATGGTGCCAGAAGATAGCAGGACTGTGACTGCCTGTGAGTTGTCCAACAGTGCACAAAGTCCAGCAAATCTGCCTGAGAGGCTGTAAGCCAGGTACACCGACTTCTGCTGTAGAGGAGGATGATTGCTTCCTTCCTTTCTCTGTACAAAATCCGGAATGGATTATCTGCTAAATGATTCACATTGCATGCGGTGATGGTTAATTACTTCCAAAAGTATTTCAATCACAGAATCTGTCAGTTGTAACTTGAAAGTTACCAGCATCAGTAAGCCCTGTAATGGGTTTTTAACTATTTGTCATTTCTTAGATGGTGTTTGTGCCTTCAATCTGATGGATTTAAATATGGAAGAGGAATTCTAGAAGTACTGGGAATACGCTAGGAATAAAAGTGTGGGAAGACAAGCCACAAGGGGACTCTGTGCTGCTGTCTGTCTGCAAGTGATCAGAACAAATCTCGGAAAAAATGGAAAAAAAAAGAACAACTAATGAGACTGAGCCACTGACTTCCAAGAAAGATGTCTCAGACTGTAATGAAGGGGGAGACTGTAAAGAGAACGGACTTGTGGTCAGGAACCCTAAATCTGCCCTACGGCTAGTGGAGGATGGCAATAAAGTCCATCCCAGCCAGGGAGATAAAGGAGAGGCGGCTCAGATCTCAAACGGTTACTCAGGGGTTCAGAGCTCTGTTCCCTGCAATGGCATAGGAGAGATGGAAGATGCCCCGTGCACTGCCCCAGCAGCCGCCACCACCACCACCACTTCTACCACCTGCGGAGCAGAAGGCCAGCAGCAGCTAATGGAGCTAGAAGACAGAGAGACCTGGAGTAAAAAAATTGACTTTCTACTCTCTGTCATTGGATATGCAGTGGATCTGGGAAATGTGTGGAGATTTCCTTATATATGCTATCAAAACGGAGGAGGTCAGTGACTAGTTGTGTATGCTGTTCCTTAATGCTGAGCTGGGTGATTTAATGCCTTATTTTCATATTATATATAACAAATGACCAAGGGGAAAGTACTTACTTGTCAAGCAGATGGGAAAACCTAAATATTGCAATAGGCTAACTAGACATGTTAAGATGGAAGAAAAACTATTTAGCAAGATCTAAAAAATCAGCACAACTAGAAGCTGAGAGCCATTCAGGTGCAGAACCACCTTCTAAGAGAAAAGACTCAATCCCTGTCCCAAGGAGTATTTTAAAATCAGATAAACCAACATGTCAAAACCAGCTCATCAGGAATGCTAGGCCTTAGACCCATTGACACTATCAGCTAAAACATAAATCTAACCAAGGAGATCTTGGAAAGAACTTTTGCGTCCCTGATGTAACAAAGGCATTTTACTGAAGAAATTAATTATTTTATCTGTAGCCCATTTCACAATTGTATCCATTGTAGCCAGTACAGTCGTGGTGAATCCTACGTACACTTGTTACAGAAATGTGAGAAGTTTGGCCTGAGTGTTGCTGCTTAGTCACACTGCTAAGTAGTTACTCTTACAAGAAATCCCATGGTAATTCAGCGTGGCACACTGGCTAGGGAGGGGATATGCATTTTCCCTGTGGGATAAAAAGAAGCGTTGTTTATGGAGTGCTGGTACTGTTGGAGGAGAAGTCCTATGAAGAGTTACAAACATCTGCTTTCTCTCTTGCAGGAGCATTCCTCATTCCTTACACAATTATGGCCATCTTTGGAGGGATTCCTCTCTTCTATATGGAACTAGCTCTAGGGCAGTACCACAGGAATGGGTGTATCTCAATCTGGAGAAAAATATGTCCTATATTCAAAGGTAAAGAAGGGAAATGGGAAATTACTAGGAACTTTCTGAATAAGTGGAAGATTTTCCTGTAAAGATGCAATTTCTAAAAAAAAAATCTCATAAAGTAAGGCTTGTTCTACACAAGATTTTGGCTTTACAAAGAAAGCTTTCATAAAACTTTATGTACACCTGCAGATTTGTGTGTGTACTCTCATATACATGCAACTCCCAAATTGATTAGATAGAAGCTAGTCTACCTGCTCTGGCCCAAGCCTGAAAACATAAAAAAATAAACAAAAAATGTAATTAATAAAGTAAGTGCAACATTACTGAATCCAAGGCAAAATTAAAACCAGAAAAAAATAAAGATCTACTATTTCTATTACAAAGATATTACAAAGAGATGATTCCCCATCTTCAGCCTAGTCTGCCCATTGCTGTCCTACCATGGAGTCAAGGACCTGGTCTCTATGCTCGTTTACTCTTGCTCCCAGTGTTACAGCTCTGGTCTTATCTTTTTTATTTCCTGAGACTGCAAGACATCTATTTCTAAATTCCAGGAATTTAGGAACAGATGAAAAAAATCTATATAAGCATGTTCTGTCGTGATTAAGGATGCTTTTTTGGAATTGGAGCCTGAGTGTTTCCAAAGCCACAAGAAATTCCAGTGTTGTAAACACTTGCGAGGGCATGTGTACCTCCTACAGAGCTGCCTTAGACAGTTACTGTCTTGATTGTACTTCATGTGATAACCAACTCCTTCCTTTTTTTTTTTTGGCCTAAAACTTACACTCACTTTATGTAATTATTTTCTGCCTTACTAGGAATTGGCTTTGCCATCTGTATAATAGATCTTTATGTAGCCTCCTACTACAACACCATTATGGCTTGGGCCTTTTACTACCTCGTATCCTCCTTCACGGCGGAGCTGCCATGGACTAGCTGCACAAATGCTTGGAACACAGGCAACTGCACTAACTACTTCAGCAAGGACAACATCAGCTGGTCCCTGCACTCCATCTCTCCTGCAGAAGAATTTTATACGTAAGTGCATGTAAGTGAGGACAGTAATATTAGACAGAATGGTGGAACATGCAGCAAGCTTTTCTCTGGAGGGAGAGCAGGGCTGTTTATTAATGGTATCCTTTTTTGAACTATTAAAATAACAGAATACTTGTAGTATGTAAGCTTAGGGTGTATGGGAGGGTACTCTATTTGAGATCAGAGGTTCCCAAACATTGTCATCTGTCATCACTTATCATTTATCATCACTGGTGTACCATTAATATTAAGCTTTTGATTAAAAAAAAAAAATCCAAAAGAACATGACTTTGAAGGCTACTTATCAAGGCCTCAAGACTACTTATAATGCTCAGACCACAGTATGGGACTGTTCAAAGCATACTTAATATAAGTATTTGTTAGAAAAAAAAAAATCTATACTGTGTTTTTCTTTCCTCTTTCAGCCGCCAAGTTCTACAGGTGCACAGGTCCAATGGGCTGGATGACCTGGGGGGCATTAGCTGGCAATTGACCCTCTGTTTATTGTTAATCTTCACCATTGTATACTTCAGCATCTGGAAAGGGGTCAAAACATCTGGCAAGGTGAATGCAAAAGCAAGACAAATCAACTTTGTACATTATAGTCTAGCAGCAGTTCTAAAGGAGCAAATTAACTTGACAGAGAATTATCTCAGATTGTCTTCATGACAGGGATTATAGGCTCATGTATTTGGGAAGCACTTACTGTAGAGTGACTGCTACTGTTATCCAAGTAATACGTAACAACAGTAAGTTATACCACTGTTCTCTGGACAAGAACAACCCTGCTAAGAGAAAGCATGGGTATGTATGTGCAAGCTGCCTGTTTACAGACCTTCTGAGAAGTTCACAACAAGATGTTATAAATGCTAAGAGCTATAATAACTCATTCTTTTTATCACCTGTTAACTTTCTACCCACGGCAAATGCTCTCTTACTGTTGTCCCTCACAGGTGGTATGGGTGACTGCCACGTTCCCTTACATCATACTCTTCATCCTGCTAGTGAGAGGTGCAACATTGCCTGGGGCTTGGAGAGGTGTCCTCTACTACTTGAAACCTGACTGGCAGAAACTCCTGGCCACTGAGGTAAAAACCATTACAAAACAGTAGAGATTTACTTTTAGCCTCTCAGCATGTATATACTTCAACGTCTATTTTCAACACAGAGCATGATTAAACAGATGTCTTAGGGTGGACTTACAAGCCTGACTTCATGCTCTTGTTTAAACAGTCATGCTATTTTTTCCATAATTACAAAGATTTTTTTAAAGATTAAAGTCCACCATCAATTTAGCTTGAACTAATAGTAGGGTTCCCATACAGAGCTTGAATAGAATTAGTGATATGATTAGAAAGAAAACAAGTGACCAATATTTTTCCCAGCAAAATGGTGAACAGCCTGACATTGAGTGATAAGATATATTTGTTGTTACACTTTCACAAAAACCTTTACCTGTGACAATCACACTGAGCAAACTAAATTTACTAAGCCCTAACAACTGGTTTAGCTGCAGGTTTTTAGGCTGTGAGGGGATCATTACACACTTGGGCAGGCTTTTCCACAACCCAACAGTGTCCGCAGTTGCCCATATTTAAATAGCGCAGGTTACTAGAGTTGAAACTTCAGATCTCTGTCTTGTGACGTGCTTTGGAAGCCCAAGGAGACTCTGTAGTCACCAACTAAACCATGACTCTGTAATGCATGCAAGAGCATGTGAAGAAGGAATAAATCGGTTATGCTTGCATACACCACCAGGATTTGAAAAGAAAGGAGGAATGAGGACAAGACTGAGCTAACCCACAAAGCCCAGGCATTCCAGTATCTGATTCAGCTTTGAACTCCGTGGATGACAGGTAGTCCATCAGGCTCAAGGCTGCTCTTACTTTACTGCCTATGAAAGTGTCTAGTGAGGAGGGTGACAGAAAAACCCCAAAGCAATAAATACTACAAAGATTAAAAATTCTAATGTTTGCAAGTCTGCTGCTGCCCAGCTGATATGGAGTTTTGAATGAAAAGGAAATGAAAAGACACCAGTCTCTGATAAAGCAGCATCTCCAATAAGGGACCCCATCTTCTGAAAAAGCAATAAAGGGCATTGATATTGTATTGGATGTATCTGAAGTGAGGACAGCAGATTGCAATCTGTGTGCTGGACGATGACAGAGCTCTGTCTGTGGATGATACAGGATGGCCTCACACGATGGAAGAGAATACTAGAAATGAGTTGTAATGAACTCCATGTTTCAATCAAAAGAGGATAAATGAACGAGGACTTTCACCTTCAGAAAGAGAACTGATACTGTACTTTAGGAACACTACTCACTAAGGCTGTGGCCACTTTTCAAGTACAACAGGCTTTTCATAACAAGATCATCACACTTGCATCTGTCATGGCTACAACAAAGCTAAATTGAGTCCTAAGGGCTAGAACTGCATCCACACTGTTACGTATTTCCATTAAGTCTAAGAAAAATCTGAGCAGTGATCATCTCCTGCTTAGTCTGGAGGACACCCAGCTGAACATAGGACTATTCCATAGCACACGTGGTTTGGAAGAAGATGGGCCAAGCCCACTGCAAAATCATGAATATGCTCTCCATACGTAACAGAAGTTGTGTTAAACTGATTACAGGTAAATCGCTGTGAATTAATCTAAGATGCTGTCACAAGAGAAACTGCCAGTGAGTACTTGGTGTAAAGAGATACAATAAGCGCAGCACAGGCACTAAAATTACAGTGAATATCTGCAACTCGCACAGATCTACAATGAATATTCACATTTCAACATGCTCTCTTAACAAAATGTCTGTTAGACCAGGACTAGAATATAGCCAGACTAGTGGTTTTGTAGGGCTACGTGATAGTCTAAATATGCCAGCCTAATTCGATCCATTTAATTTTTTTCTTGATCTTCAATATTTTTCAGGTTTGGGTGGATGCAGCAGCTCAGATTTTTTTCTCCCTTGGTCCAGGTTTCGGGGTCCTATTGGCTTATGCCAGCTACAACAGATTCCATAACAACTGCTACCAGTGAGTTCTACCTTATTTTATGTGAAAATTGAGTTAAGAAAAGTAACTGGGCATTTACCAAAAAGAAACACAGTGCTGGTGAAAGGCACTGTATTGTCAGACCTGTGTACGTACAAATCAGACAGAAGTGTAACAGAACAAAAGACCTTACTGAAAGAACCTGCAATCCAAAACATCTCTTCTCTGTTGTGCCTGCCCTAAAGAGAGATAATCTCTACCAGTTCCAGCAAGGGGCCTAAGATGTAAACCTGCCACAAGACTAAAGCCCTGCCAAACAATCACATTATAATTATTTCATCTCAGCAGTCAGTTAGGAAATGATTTTAGAGTCTTGAGCTGAAAGGCAATTTACAGTTGTTTCCCTGTTCTTAAGAAATTCTATTTCTAACTTATAAACTGTCAGTTCTTTAATATTCCTATAGTAATTCCTGTTTCTTTCTTAAAAACACCAATATACATCCAGCATTCAATCCAGTGTCAGACTAATGTTCCAGCATCTCTTTGAAGATGAAGAAGAAAAAGTAGTTGTGGCGGTTTTTTTCTTTCTTTCAAATCAGCTGCTTGTTCTTTTCATTGAATTACCCTAGTTTTTGTAGGAGTCTATCCAGATCAGTAACTTATTCCATCTGGTAGTAAACTATCCTGATATGAGTTAGGTCTTCTGTTGCAGAGATGCTCTGGTTACCAGTACCGTGAACTGTGTGACCAGTTTTGTGTCTGGATTCGTCATTTTCACTGTGCTGGGATACATGGCCGAGATGAGGAATGAAGATGTGTCAGAGGTTGCCAAAGACACTGGTAGGCTAACTGTTTGTACATGTCTCTCAAACCCCCTCTAAAACAGAATATATTTGTATATTATCTTCTAGGTTGAGAACAGCCCAAATTATGCAAATTATTTGGTATATAATTCAGGATACTGACTGAATCTACAATAAGGGCACTGTTATACAGTACAGCTAAAAAATTACTCCATAAAGACACCATATAGAAGACATACTGCATGCGGCTTCACAGGCGTGGTGGTAACTGCACACTGCAAAATAGCCTGGGGGGAGAAGTTTTCCCCTCCAAGACAACATGGTACAGTGAAACAGCCTAAAAATTATCCCTAATTCTCCGTTCTAATATCAGGACCCAGCCTTCTCTTCATTACGTATGCCGAGGCCATTGCAAACATGCCTGCTTCCACTTTCTTTGCCATCATCTTTTTCCTGATGTTACTCACGCTGGGACTGGACAGCACGGTGAGTAGACAGTATGCGAGACAGAGGATATCATCTCAGATACTGGGTGTACGGCCTCACCCCTGCAACCATCAGGAGAAACAGAATTACAAATACTGCACGGTCACTAAAGGCTTTAAAGCAGGGCTGCCATCTACATGTGCCTTCTGTAAGACAGCAACTATTACTCCCATTTTGAACTAAATAGGCCTAAATAAAATCAACTGATTTGTCAGTGTCACACTGTGACAATTAGTAACAGACCTGGAAACACAGCCAAAGCACTTCCTTCATAAACTCTTGGTTGAATGCAGCCTTCCAGGCTCCTTCTCTTGCACTTGTAAACTTACAAAGCTGTTATTAAATTCTGGATTTTTTTTACGCTAATTGGATTTAAAAGGTGGGAACCGGAGGTGGCCTTCGCAACAGCACTGCGAAAAGGAGATGTTCTAAGAACTGCCCATGTAAGCCTGTTTTTGCAGATTGAGAATCAGCTCCTTCCAGGAAGGCGAAACTCAACTGATTTCACAATCTTGGTTCTACTGAGCCACCTACCACTTACCAGCATCCTACTACTTGTAATATAGTACTTCCTCTGGATGACAGGCACTTCCCACAGATACGGGAAGACTAAATCCCCTCAAAAATTTAAAAGTTCTGCAGAAAGACTGTCTAAACACAGTCACACCAACACTACAAGCAGAATAAAGCACCAGTGTTTCATAGTTTTATAGCTCCTTTAGTGGTTTTCCCATGCTTTCCAGTTTGCAGGACTAGAGGGAGTGATCACTGGAGTACTGGATGAATTCCCGCACGTCTGGAGCAAACGCAGGGAATTGTTTGTCCTTGGTCTGACCATCGTTTGCTTTTTGGGGTCATTAGCAACTCTGACATTTGTAAGTATTTTACCCATTTCTTAGCTTTCCTTACTCGCAGGTTCCTGCAAATGACATCTGGGAGAGGGTAGTATTTTTTGAAGTGAGTTTCAAGAACTGAGATTAAATCTTCAGCCTGGTTTCTTTATGCATTAGAAATCTATATTTGGAATGAATGTGAACAGTATCTCTCACTAGGAAATGTGTTGCAAAATGATCCTATTGCAATTCAGCAAAACTCTAATGTGCTACACATCACAAATGACACAGCTGCTGATCCAACTGCTGAATCAGTGCGTGGACAACCTTCCACATTTTGTATGTGGTTTACTTCTTGTTCTCCAAAGCTCCACGTTTAAAAATAATACAAATTGTTATTTTAATTTTTGCAATATTTGAAATGTATTTTGAATTAAAAAAAGAATGATCAAAAAATTATCTTCCGGAAAATGCTGTAATTGACTGTTCTGTTCGCCAAAAACTTCTAGCAATTAATTTCCTGGAGCTTCCTCATCAAATCAGGCCAGAAATCATCATCAGTCACACCAAATAGTCCCTGTGCAGCTTGTGGGATTTCATTTTCACAACAGGCAACATTCTGAATAAGGAGTGTAATGATCATAAGGGACAAGGAAATAATACTTGGCTTTCCTGTCACATTTCACTCCACTTGCTCATTTGTGTGCACCTTCCTTCTCCTTTAAAGCATTTGCTGTAAAAGGAGACGTAGTCCCTCTCCGGGAGACTTAGTTCCTCTCCAAGACACAATGCTCTCCTCCTCCATCTGATTCCAGATCCCAAACGGAAAGAAAGCAGAGTAACACCCTATCTGTTTCCTGTTCAGTAACTATGACTCAGGTTGGAGAAAGACGATGCCATCACAGAAGGCATGCAAAAAGCCATCCCACCAAACCCCGCCAAATCTCATCTGTTCATTAACATCCAGCTAGAACTGCCCCTAGATTCAGTTTTAGCTTTTCTGCATGGCAGCTCCACTGGTGAAACATGATCACAGAGAGCGAGCAGATCAGCAGCACGCTCAAGGATGTCACTGGCAGAACAGCCACAAAGCAACAGAACTGACCGAATTGCCCATCTGTGAACGCTCTGGCCCAGATGAAGGCAATAATAAACAGCAGCATTACAAGCTTTCCATCCCTGATCTTTGGTTCACTGATAATGTGATCTCCTTTCTAGGGAGGCGCGTATGTGGTAAAGCTGTTTGAAGAATACGCCACTGGTCCAGCTGTCCTAACAGTCGTGTTTCTGGAAGCAGTTGCTGTGGCCTGGTTCTACGGTAGGTCTCCTGCCACGTTGACAAACAATGCTAACCCAAACTCCCGAGCTTCTGCAGGAGTACAGTGACATCTAAATGTAACAGGAGCTATAACTCAGAACAATTAAGGATTTAATTCTATTAAGAATTATAGGAACAACAGGCCTTCATGATGGATTCTGAATTTATTTGTGGTGCATACAAAATGTTGTGCATCTACTTACGAAAAACTTATATGTGCTGTCACCACTCTCCTCCTACTTGTCTCCACAGGCATCACCCAGTTCTGCAATGATGTGAAAGAAATGCTGGGCTTTACCCCAGGCTGGTACTGGCGAGTTTGCTGGGTAGCAATTAGTCCCATCTTCCTTCTGGTGAGTTTTCTTTAGAGCTTTTTCTTTCCAGCACAAGAAAATTACCATTGAACAGTGCAGCTGCTTAGACTTCTAAAAGCTTAATTACAGAATTTTCTGGTGAAGTTCTTCAGTAACAATTCTTGTTGAACCAAAAAGGCTCCGTTAATGAAAAATCCAACACAATTCTGCAAGGGCTTGTTACTAAATCGCTATTTTAAGCACCTTTGTAGACGAGCTAGATAAATTAAGACTGAGTTCTGAGTAACTCCCCTCCTTCCCTCTGCTGAACAAATTTACTTTGTTTCGTTGCTTTATATTTACTTCAGCAAAACTAAGCAATAAAAGATGATGATGAAACATACTGTCTGGGGAGGAAAACCAAGGTCAATATACTGTCCTAACAACCGCTGACTGACAACTTTAGAATATTCCACTTAAAATTTACAGCAGTTAATTGCAACATTTATGAATCTATAATTCAGAACTGGAAACACTGTGCCAGTGGTTGACTTGGCAGTATCACTGATAACCTTTTAGCATAAAGTGTTCATTTCCTGATCCAAAATGAGTTCACGCTACCTTTTATTGTTAGTGGGAGCAGAGCAGGTCAAGATGGAGTTCATTAAGCATAGAATGTAGATTTAAGACCTACAGAGTGAATTCAAAACACTTGTAATAATGCGCAATTAACAGATTTTCATTTTATTACTCCTAGAAAAAGGGAAAAAAAGCTATAAATAAGTGTGCCACTGCAAATAGTTTTTATACTACTGTCCTTTTTGTGATCCTAAAGCAGTAAAATAAACAGAGGACTACAACTCTGGTGATGGGGTTACTAGGCAGAGCTACCTGTATTCAAGAAAGCCCAGAAGGTAGTATGTTATTTCTGTATGGACATTTTGCTGGTAATCCTGATCTTCTGATGATACTCTGGAAAAAATAGAGGCAGAGATCCTTCCAATGATAGTCACAAATATTATTCCTGTAGTATTCAACTTAAAGTATTCGTTGTTTTTCAGTTATGAAGGATATGCACAGGGAAATGATCTAACAGCATTAATCCAGCTGATGACAGAATACTATATCCAAAACAGTATTAACATTTGCAAAAGCTACTGTAGATCCGAAATGCTATGGAAAAATATCACAGAAAAGATAAAACGTATAGAATATAAGTATCAGTGAAAAAATAGAATCTGTATAGCTTATCACAAAGAAAGCTGAAAGCTGATGTGATTACCATAGGTAATTTACTTTAACAGTACTTGAAAGAGTATTAAAAGGGTCTACAGCCAATAACGAACAGCATAAACCACCACCACAGTGGCTGCAAGTTAAATTCAGACAAACCAGAACTGACACCAATAATGATTAAAAATATGGGACAACTAGCGAAGGGAAATGGCACACTCCCCATTTCTGGTGGCTTAAAATTAAGACGCTGCCTTTCTGGAAGGGATGCTTTACCTGGAATCAAGTTACAGGGCTCAATACAAAGGTAACTGGATGAAATTCTGCACACTGGTATCAATCAATCTGATTTTGTCCATCTAACATCTTTTTTTTCCTTTAAATATACAAGTCTGGTCTGGAATTTTCTCTCTAATGTTTCTTCAGCAGGAAACACCACAATGTGTATCTATGGAATAAGCAATCCATATGAGAATTTTTACTTAGTTCCTTTCAGCTACTGGTTGGGCTATACCCTAAAGCACCTGAGCTCTTTTAACCTTCCTGAAGTAAAGTCTGGATATTCAGAAGTGGTTTTGAGGGTTCTTTGGTTTTGTTTTTTTTGTTTGTTGTGTTTTGTTTTTTTTTAAATCCATACTAATACAATTTAGGATTTTTTCAGTGCCAATGTATGTTTAACCCTTCTTGAGTCCTATTCATTTTTTTTAGTTCAATGCTGCACTGGGACACAAAGTTCTCTCAAGTAAGTGTGTGCCATTAAAATACATGTATTCAGACGTTCTCGTTTTCTTTTTCAGTTCATCACTTGCAGCTTTCTGTCCAACCCTCCTGAGTTACGGCTTTTTGATTATAATTATCCCTACTGGACCACAGTAGTGGGTTATTGCATAGGAACCTCTTCTATCATCTTCATTCCAATCTACATGGTTTATCGGTTGGTCACCACTCCAGGAACACTTAAGGAGGTATCCATGGCACTCTGTTGCTTCTATCGGACTGTTAGAAAGGAGGTGATGCCCATAAATATGACATGTAGATTTTTCTAGGGTCTGGTGACCTGAGACTTGGAGGATTATTGCCATTCTGTTCCTAGCCAGCTAATTGTCTTCTGCTCATTCACTAATTCACTAATCTCCCCAGGTCTTACTGAGGCCATTGACATATTCACATAAAATATTAAATCAAGTAATTTTTTTAAGCTCTGGTGAACTGGAGGCTTTTCCTAGAAATCACACAACACAGTATCACGTGACTGAGCCAGTGGAAGATTGGTTCGCTTGGGTATATCTGTAAGAATAAATTTCTTTTTCTCTCCCACACTTAAGATTTCCCTGCCATAAATCTGTGGCAGCCTGTGATGACATTTTTCAGATTTCTTGTTAGGTTCACGTAACTACCAGTTGAAAAAGAGTATGTTCAGTTGGCTCAGGCTATCCAAGTAAACTGCAAAGTAAGTCCTAAGCCATTAATATGACATCTGTCAAACTTTGATTCAAATTCTATGTTACAAATAATTAAAAAATAATGCTGTGCAGTTCTATAGCCCCTTCCATCTTCATAGTGCTAACAGAAGCCTGAAACATCCTTGTGCCACAGTTCAAGAGGTATAGCTCAAACTAAAGTCATATTTTTGTTATAAATCTGTTTTCAAATGACTGTGATGTTATGTATTACCTCTAAAATTAATCAATTTCTAATACTGATATCTTCCTAACAGCGTGTTCTGAAAAGCATTACTCCAGAAACAGCCACAGAAATTCCTTTTGGAGACATCCGCATGAATGCAGTATAAGCTAACCTGTTTTCTGGGGGGAGAGAAGGGGAGCATAAAATGTAACTTTCCCCATACTCTCTCCCCCAAAGAATCACGTTTCCAGCTGAGACAACAAATGGAGGATTTTTCTGTGGAGGCTGCATCACTGACAACGGGCATTTGGAAACATGATGCCTCCAGCACATTTATCCAAGCAATTCCATGAAATGTACTGTGCACTTCTAACCAGACTGAACTGACCAAGAACTAATTCATCCTGGAAACACGAGGGCGTCCGTGTGCATGGGAACACCACGACTCCATGCGTGGGCACGGGGGCCATTTGTGTGTGATTGCATAAGCCGCCATAGGGCGCGTGTCAGCGGCCAGGATTAGGTGTAGAATCCCCAGTCTGTGGCAGTACTCCTGTTATCTTCCTCAGTGTGATCATTCGTACTGGGCAATGTTGTATTCGCTTCTGGAGTTCTAATTGCTTAAACTACATTGAAAAATACAAAAATATTTCTGATAGCCATACATTACTCAAGCAACACAGGGTTTTATAAATGAGAAAAAAACCCCAGTAATTCCCTTGGTTTGTAGTGGAATAGACAGAAGAGGAGGACTGAGCAGCACTATATACAGCTCTGCATACATCAGCACGCACATTCGGTAGCATTATCCTCCTTTTCATTTCCTGCACTTTGTAGATGGTAACAGTTTCTATTGTTTCTTGTGTAACAAATACTACAAAAGCATTTTTTGTAATGTTGTAGGCTTCACTTTCCTTTAGACCCAATCAAGCCACAAAAACTCATCATGGGTTACTTGATAAGTACCTAAGTTCCTAGGACTTACTAAATTGTTTTCAAAACTAAGCAAGATATTCACAAAATCATTGTCCTGACAGACCTACCACTTACACGCCAAGAAACTACAGACCAACAATGAACTTTTTCGAGTTCGGATGCCAAGAAGTGGAATCTGAAAGACCTGCTTCTCCGCTTCAGCTTTTTAAAAAATTTAATTTCACACCTAAAATTAGCTGGAGCCTGTGGCTTTTTCTATTCCTTCCCAGTACAGAACTGAAGTTCAGCATAATCCTTTTGGCTGGCTGACAAAAGTACATTTAACAAACTACACAAACCTACTTTGAAGATTTATTAGCTCATATTCTAAAGTGAACACATTTGGTTTTCACCCTGAAGAAGAAAAGGAAGGGAAATTGGTTTTTAACGAGAAGTTGAGTAGAGTTCAGCAGGATTGATTCTCATCAGAACTATTTATATTAGATTTCAAGGCACTGATATACAAATTAACTTCCATGCACATACTAACCTCTTTATATTATATGCATAAGCATGCTCTCCAAATGTAACTGCCCTTCAGACCGACTGCAATTGCCAAGTCAGTTGGAGGACAACAGTCTTCTGCAGTTACGTGGAAGTTTATGTAAACCTAAGGAGGCATCATTTATGTAAAAACTTGCATTGTATTTTTACTCTACCACATAGATCATAACAAAAGTAAAATAGAGGGTTAAAGTCTCTTTTGTATCTCATGGTCTACCTGGGTAACATACTGCTAAAATTAACAAGGTTATGTATGCATTCATAGCAGCAGGCAGTAAGAAACCTGTTGAAGAGTTTACATCGGTACGAAGAACCGACTTGCCACATCAGAGGGACACAGTGATGGTGTGTTTGCCGTTTGAGAACATTTTCATTGCTTCTGGCATGGTTTTTCTCCTTAGGTATGCAGACACCTCCTGGAGGAAGGGTCTCTTACACTTCAGCAACTCACTTGAGCACACTTTAGGTCTCAAGCTCAACTTCCAATAAGGAAATAACGGGACAAGGACTGTTCTTTTGGAACTACAAACACAAGACTCCTGAGCTATTTTTAAAAAGGGAGAATGTTCTTTCACTGCCACCAGAAAAACATAATAAATCTGTCTTACTGGACAGTTACTCCTAAGAAACAGGTTTTTATCTTAGCCCTTACGTATATTTGAAAACTGCTTCCAAAACTGGCATTATTATGAGGAAAAGAGGAAAATCTAGGAATTCTTTTAATATTGGAAAGCCATGTAGTTATTAAGTTACCAATCAGAAAATTACTGATTTTCTTTTAGAAAATAAAATTTTCTGTTACAAGTTCATTAATTGCAAAAATACACATGAAATGTCAATGTAAGATGAATGAGGTACTCATATGAGGTATCCAATATCAAAGTGTGGGAAATAAAGGTGAAAACCCTACCCAGCTTCTTCATTCTTCAGACTGGTATTCAGGTAACGCTAGACAAATTTCCTCCTAAATGGGTAAGTATTTAAATAGATAAATCTTACAAATGGATTTTTTTTGCCAGACTTGATACTGTTTCATGCTAGGCTCATCAAACAAACTAACCCAAAACAAACCACTCCCCCAAAACCAACCCAAGACTTACAGTTCAAATTTTTGGTTATTTAAGTATGCCCACTTGAAAAAGCCTCTTTAAACAGACATTCTGCTCCCTTTGATTAGGCAGGGTGAATGTGGGGACAGAAACGGTTGATTAAATATGAGCATTGTCTGTACCAAAGCCAAAGTTTCTCTTTCAGCCCCTGCAGACAAACTGAAATTGGGAACATCAGTTCTAATAGAACAACTTGCAGAGTAGTCATTGCAGAAGTCACTGCTCTTTAGTGTGCAACGCTCCTGATGTTATTCTTTTAAAACAGCATTTGAAACAGCAAAAGATACATCTTTACTCTGTATTTTTTAAGGCACTAATACATAACAGACATTGTCTCTCCGGGTGGTTTTAGCACAGAATGCTCAGCAAATTCCCAAGAAATGCCACTGTTTTCTAGTGGATTAAAAGTCAGCCAAGAAGCCCTGATATTAACACAGTCCCTGCACCAGTCACAGTGTAAATTAGGGCAAGGTCTCTCAGCTTGAATTTCTCAGTTGAAAAATTAGAATTACGCACTCTGAGTACAGATGTACTGAGAGAGGGTGAAAGCTTTTAAAATCATCTGAAGATACAAAAAGCAATGTAGACATGCAAAGTCACCGGAAAAATATCTTTAGAAATAGACAGTCCAGAAGATCATTTGTGATGCTAAATCTCTGCACTCTTCTCACTGGAATAATCCAGTCTGAGGTCTTTGCGGGAACAAGGGGCAAGGAAACCCTCCAGAAGTGGATTAAAAAGGCTTTTATTTTCCTGAATAATACAAAGATAGAATACATCCACGTTTTCATTCTATAAAAGCTGAACTTGCAAGGCAGTTTAGTCATTATTTTTTCATTACATGGCATATTGGTTTGAAGTCTTCTACGTCTTCTTATGGTAAGTTCATTTTTTAGTATCTCTATTTAGCTGAGTGGTTGAAATATTGAGAAATTGTTATTTTTATCATTGATTGTTTTTTCTTCCTTTTACATATCCATCTGAAAGCATTTAGAGTAACCAGTATTTATTAGGTAGCTCAACACATAGCCATACATTAAATATTGGTTTTGTATAAAAATTAGTTATATTGATACCGAATCGGCTGCACTGCAAGTAAAACTGTTTTGAGGCAAACACCTTCCGCTTATCTATCACACGAGTACATCCTACCCTCCACTCTCAACAGTGAAAAGGAAGTTATGAAACTGGTAAGTTAGGACCATGTTTGCCTTTTAAGCAGAGAATTATACTGGAGTTTTAGCTGTACAGAACTAAGTAGTCCCTCCAACTTGTACATGACGCACCTGTATTAATTTATGCAGCTGTTTAGTTACAAGCATTGCAAGCTGATTGTAAGTCATCAGTATGTGCCTTGTACTGTAAACTGTTATTGTAATAAATTTAATATTCATAATCTATCTGTAGATGTCTCTTCTGCCTCTCTCTTATGGGAAGAACAAAGACAAAACTCAATTCCAAGAAAAAGCAGAATATCTAGTCCAGTTTACTATATCAACAAGGCCTCTGACAAAAAGCAGAGGATCTCCTTTAGCATTTGAACCACTGCTAAACATTCTTCCATTCTATTCCAACAGAAGAGCCAATGCACATTGCATTTGTTTAGACAGAACAGCTGAAACAAACTGATCCGCACTTGGAGTAAGTGCTCAGCTACTCAATTAGCTTACATATAAAACTCTTTCCATCTGAAGTCTTTGTAAACTGGTGGGCTTGACGTTTAATTGTACTCACATTTTGTCTCCTTACTAAGTCTGCTGAACAAAATATTAGAGAAGCACCTATCTCAAAATATTTTTTTTATATTAGTTCACCTTTACTGTAGCATAAAAGTGATAAATTTACTACGAAACAAAGCGAAAGAAACCACTGTGAAAAGTGTTAAAATGTATTCTAAAAAATACAACTACTGTCACACATCCTACTTACCAAGTTCTAGTTTGGAGATAACTTTATTCTGAATTATGAACCTTAGAACAGAGAGATTGACAGACCTAAAATATTACCTTTAGTAGAACAAGCAGATATGACTGTAATACCTCAGTATTACAGAACTAAAGACTCATCTACCTTATTTCACACAAAAGAGATGCAGTAAAATAATACAAGCACTAAAAAAAGACCCAAGCATTAGATCCAGTATGTATCTTACACTTTATTTAAATGTTTCTGTACATCAGGTCCCCAAAATCAAAGCCCACATATAAATACAAAATTCTTATATCAATATGCATTTAGCATACAAAACACCATGCTACGTACAGAAATCTCCTAAATTATTATTCAGGCTGTTTGTCTTGCTTTCTTCCCACTCCTACAGGTCTGCTTCTCATTTCTGAGAGCAACAGTGGGCAACACTGACTCCTGCTAAGGCCTGAGAACACCTTTGCTTCAGCAGAGCGCGCTGTTTCAGCTGGTGAAAGGAGCAGGGGCTGCCAGGAGAACGTATTCTCACCTTGCGTTGTTTAACACTCCTAGGTCTGTCCCAGGATCTTCAAGTACGAAGGATAGAGTACTGAAGGTCAGGGTGGACGGAGTCAGCCAAATGTAATATTGCAACTGTATAAACAGTCCAAGAGTGTGTACCAAGTGATCCATTAATCCATTTCAAAAGTTGTTCTATGGTGGCACACACAATTTCTTCAATAAAAGCCAGGAATAAACAGCTAGGATACATTTTTACTTCTGCACAAGAGTCCATGCAGCAGCAGCTTTTCCTCTTGGTTGAGAGACCGAGTGGTTTTGTCTACCACAGGGACATTAATCCTCTTCCTTCTCTATGTAACATTTAGCACTGACACGCGCCATTTGCCTTGCCAGATAGCGGTCCCTTGCTGACATGACTGTCTCTTCATTGCTCCGTTTGGCAAATTTGCTCATGCTCTCAGACGGTTCCTGTGCTTGGTCTTTCTCCTCTTTCTCCCCTTCTTCTCCAGCTTTACGTTTCTGCTCAGATGAAATTCCAGAGCTGGATCCTCCCTTCTCATCCACTTGTCTCTCTTTTCCCTTTCTCTCATTTTCCAAATTAGCCTCTCCCTCTTTTTCTAAAGATGTAGGAGTACTTTCCCTCCTCTCTCTGTATTTCTTTTCATCACTACCATATTTTTCTCTCCTCTCCTTCATATGATCTTCCTTTTCTCTGCATTTCTCCCCTCTCTCCTTCTCTCTGTCATTATATCTGTCTTTACCATTTCTTATTCTTTCTTTCTCTCGTTCCTTTTCTGAGCCCTTCTCTTCTCTCTCCTTTGCTTTCCTCCATTCTCGGCCATGTCCCTCCCTCTCTTTTCTTTCCTTCCCCCTTTGTTTATCATCTTGCTCTTCTCTCCTTCTGTAGGTATCTTTATTAGAGTGATCCCCATATCTATGGCGCTCTTCCTTTTCCCTTTGGTGATCCGTTTCATGGGTCCTACTTCTCTCATAATCTTTTTCCCTGTATAGTTCATCATTTCCCCTTCTGCTTGGTCTGCTCTCTCCTCTCTTTGCAAGATGATTTGTTTGGGCTTTTGTGTGCAGCTCTTCCTCCACACTGGATGAACTGGGTGACCTGGAATGCCTCTGGCTCTTGTGACGTTTAGCCTCCTCTTCACTGCTCACAGAGCTCTCTCTCCTTTTCTTCTTTTTCAAATTTACTTTACTATTTTTGTGTCTCTTACCATCATCACTACTATCAGTTCCTAAGTCGGTATCAGTGTCTGGATTACTCTCTTTCTTAGCGGAGGGCTTCAGCCTTTGTCCTTCATGTGGGCATTTCTTCCTTTGGTTGGATTCATCATAACAACTGTCAGATTTGTCTTCCTTTATCCTACATTTTTTATGTTAAAAAAGAAAAAACAACATTACACAGCCTGAAATCTCAGACTTTTCTACAAAACCAACTGACTTCCGTTTAGGACTTAAGCAAAAGATGCTGCTGAAAAGTCTAAGCAAGCAAATTTATCGGTGGCTCAGGTTCCAGGAATCCAGTGCAAAGGATTTCTGTTCAGTACATGAATCTGGTTCACTGGTGAACGCGAATCTAAAAGAATGACTATGGCTAAGTATCTGTAGCCTCCGTCTCAGGAAAAAGACATAGATTTGTATTCTTGTGTAAGCTGCACTTTTTTTCCTACATGTTTACTCCTCTATTCACACAAAATAATTAGAAGAGAAGTAGTAGGCTGTATGTTTCGTTGACAGAGGCAGGAACATAGCTTCCATTAGTAGCAGGAGTAGCTTTTTTCAGTCCAGTATTTCTGAAGATCTCGCTCTTGTAGCCAGACAGAAATGAGTATCTTTTAACAAGTCATAGATTCTTAAATACAAAAACCTGACCCATGGAGGACCAATCTGGGCCACAGACAGAAAGGTGAGGCTTTGTCATTCTTTTCTGACTGATAAGGAAACACACGTTTACTCACAAAAGCCACGTCTCTTCTTTTTAATCACAGAGCTACAGTAACTTTCTGTGGTAAATTCTTAAGGATCAGCACACCATCTAGTTAGATTGAAAGTTTGATGCATGCTTGAAAGCATGGTTAGTCTATGAATAATGACTAAAAATTATGCTGAAAAGTTTGATATCTTATTTAGTCATCCAATTAATTAAAATTACAAGTCAAAGGTGGATAACTTTAGTGGTAAGTGATGCAAATTCTGAGATCTAAAAATCGAGCCGTTTTCTCTCCGTATCTTATTGTACCACCATAAGAAAGAATAAAATTAAAATATACACCTGAGCTTATTTGAAAGCTTTGCTGGGAGCACCATCTACAGTACTACTTGTTTTCCCTTGAATTAATTTTACATACAACTCACAAAAGGAACATTTCCTTAATTTGCAAGATTAAGAAACCATCATTTCAAATTATGTCTACACAGTACAAACCTACATCTTCCTGAAGACGCTCTGAAAGAAGAACTATTAAAGCAAATGGACAACCAAGTGAGCTGACCACTACTGCTACTGTTTTTATAAAGAGATGCACTGAGTAACTTAGATTTCATCAGTAAAAAGAGGAAACCACAAAATGCAAAATTCATTTAACCACCTCAGTAGCAATCTTTGTGCAGCACTGAAACCAAGCAGGTATTTCTCCTTGGTGAAAGCCTGAGACAGGATGTTATCCCAAACACACAGGTATAATATTTTAAGTCTCAAATTACAAAACTGTGGCCTCAAATTTCCCATCTTCTGCTGAAATTCAGGAACCTGTTCTGTTTTTCTTCCAGTCAGTAATTCTAACTTCCTATTTCTTTCACGCTACTTATGAATTTATTTATTCCCAGTAAGATGGCATATCCTTATACTAAGGATATAATTGAGAATTCCCTTATTTCAGATTGCTGAGTAACTTCACTGCAATCACATTCTTCATTTAAGCTAAGAATTTACTTTCTAATAATCCAGTCTCAGACCTGGAAGATCTCTTGATGAAAGCTATGTTTTCTTTCTGATGGCAAACATTTAACTAGTGACATCCAGGTTTACAGCCTAACTCAGGTGATATTTAGCCTGAATTAATTGTTTCAAATGATCAGTTATTGCACAGAAGAAACACATCCCCTTCACCATATTTACCCACAAGACAGAATTTCACCATCTCAACTACATAAATAATTCAGCCTATCTCCTTACTTTACTTTGGAATGTACATATATTTAGACTTTAAAATAGTCCCACTGGATTTCCTATATATTTGATTAATTTCCTTTTACCACTGCATCAACACTCAATTAATTTATTTATGAACCTGTAAAAGTGGAATAAGTACCAAGTTAGAGACTCACATTCTTTTCTAGAAATTCATATCACAACATCATTTCCTATGACTTACCGCTATGCTCATTATATTACCTTTTGTCTCCCTCATGATTCAAAAGATGTAACAATGCAGACTGCCAAATATTATGTAAATCAAAGTAAATATAGGTTAGAATAATACCAAGCAGTATTACAAGTATGACTGCCCTCTTGATACTTTTAAAACAGCACCCCTCTCCTGCTTGTTTGTCTTACAGTCTATACCACTGATCATCATTAGACATTTTCCAAATAATTCAGTTAATCAGCTGTATAAAGTAATCAGCTTACCCTACCAGTGTTTTAGTACTCTCTCTCTAATTCTCAGTGTTCCAGTGAATCTGGAATCACAGTCAGAAGCTGGTTTATATATCTAAAAGCCTTCTTGAATCACATCCTACCTGGCTTCACGGAAGCTGCATTGAGGCATCTCTTCTTCCCCTACCGTCTGGTTTAAAAGATGTCTGTAAAATCCACTGAGATCCTTCTGTTTGGTCACATCCAAGTACGCTAAGAGAAAGAAAGTAAGGTTGGATTTACTGTGCCACAAATACTCATCAGACACAACCCACACTTGGTAAAGACACCACCAAGACTGCAATCTCTGTCCTAGAGGTTTTCAAACTCAGAGTGGAAAAAGCTCCTAGTAACCTGATCTGACCTCATAACAGGCCATGCTTTGAGCAGGTGGCCAGAACAGACGACCTTCAGAGGTCCACTCCAGCCTGATTTATCTTATGCCCCTACATTCTATTTTTCACAGCTACTCCTGGGACACTGCACAGAAAGTCTGAAGTAAGAAGTGTAAGCATGATTGTACCCCAGGCTTACGAGTCTTCCTGCAACAACCGATCCTTCCTCAGAAATTAAAAGTAGCGCCCCAAATAGTAATGCCACGCCACCAGAGGAGCTTCCTCTGTTCCTTTAGTAACATGTACAAAGGAAAACAAGAGATAAAGTGGGATCTGATTCAGTATCTGCTATCTGGTCCTAAATAATTATCTCAAGCCTCACAGAGGGACCAGATGACAATGCTGAAAATCATGTACAAGGCCACACTTCTTTTTAAGGGGACTTTTTTCAATGTGAATCTTACCCTCGAGAGCTGCCTGTCTTCTTTCTCTTTCCTCTTCCTCAGCCCTTTCTTGCAGCTTCTTCTTATAGGCTGAAGTCACAAAAGCCTCTTTGTGAGCAAACTCTCCTCCTTCCATTTCACGCTCTTTCTGAATTTTTCTTTCCATTCTTTTTTCTTGCTCCTTCTTTCTAATCTCAGCTGCTTTGATAATATTTTGGATGTACCTGGGCTAAAATAGGAAGGAAAAAAGGTATCATGCTGAGAGGCAATTGAGGTGGCTGAGAAAACACAAAGTGGCATTGATGGAGATACTGAAGAAAGTTGATAGTGGAAAAAAAATGACAGAAGCTAGTCTAACATATTCTCACAGTTTGATAGCTATCTGAAATAAACTGTCATTCCTTTTAGATCACTAACATGGCATGCTTCCCAATAACAAAAGAGGTTGCTGTATTCCATCAAAACATTCAGCCCATCTCTGACTAAGATGATTTTTGCTCTGAGTGAAATTAAATGTTATTTCACTGCTCACCCTTCTGTCTCCTGCCTTGTAATAGTCTTGCCTTTCTATTCCTGCATGGGAGTGGGAAGCTTCCTTTTATACCCACATAAGCTGACAAGAGTTTTCAAATGAAACAGAAAAAGTCACAATGAAAATATCAGTTGTCAGGATAACTCAGCAATGCTTTGAAACCAGGCATTGGGCTGTGGAAATTGGCTCACATTTCAACAATGAAAGTTAATTACTTTAGTCTTCGGACAGTCCTCCAGTAAGCACACTAGCGAGTGAGGAGGAATGACATACGTTCATTGGTTTAGTAACGATAGAGTCCTTATTATCAGAAGTAGTACTGTTGCAGGGCCCACTGCCTCTAATCCTACTATCCCCTTGTAGCATTCTCTTCAGAAATACATGGAAAGATATGCTATAGGTACATCAGAAATTGGGTGGGAAAGTAGTAGTCTGCCGCCCTCCAGAATTCCACCGGATCAGGACTCTGAAGTACCTGATGAACTAACAGTTTTGCCAAAATTCTTGTAAATTACTACCTTCTATAACAGGATTTGAGCACAACACTTGTATGCCCCATGAGAAAATGCATTTGGGAAAGCTTAACAGTTAAGCAATCAGCGTTATTCCAAGCATACAGAGATAAGACAGACAGCACACATTTTCAGGTATCGACCTTCTTGTCATCTTTTCCGGATAACACTCTGGCATTGACTTCTTTCTTCTTCTGTTGCATTTCATCATAAATACTGTCATATTCGTACACTGTAGCATCTTCCTCCAAAGCCTTCTGAATCTCCAATTTGGTCTAAAAGGAAAAAAGGTGGGAGGAGAAGAAAAGATACCAAAATGTTAAGCATGAAATTTTTACCAGTTTCAAACATTTTATTCCTATATTGTAATTTGAACAGATCTATAGTACAAGCCTATCGATTAGAACATTGAGTGTAAATTAAAGTCTACTAAGTTCTTGCACTGTATATGCCAGGATTGAGAAGACAAACAACCAAATCATCACCAGTATTTGCAGTTCAAGGAAATACAGGAAGCAAAGTACAACAGCCAGAACAAGACTGTAAACTTCTTAATGAGCAAACTGTTCCATCAAATGACATAATTCATTTTTTAAATAAACACAACATATTAATAAATTTCACTGTCTGTTTTCATCTATGGTTTATCCCCCTTCCAAAGCCTCAAATAATAAATAGGTACCAACAGAACTCAGGACATGATTCCATATTTCACAGTTCTATCTTCTGTTTGTACAGTCACGTGTTGGAAGTAAGAACTGTGAAACTGGTCAGTTTTTAAAAGCCCTATTAGAAAAAAACAACTACTAGGGGAGCCCTTAGATCAGATCTCCTGACAACAGAAGAGGAATGCTGAGCGGCAACCATACAAGCTTCCTTCAAGCACATATTACCTCCATCAAAAAACAGCAATGTGTTAAATGTATGACGCATAAACATCTTTTTCTTCTAGCTATGTCTTTTATTGGCCTGGAACTTTTTCAAATGGAAAATTTGTGTTTCCTCCGTATAATTTATTCCTCAATTATAGTAAAAGGCTCACTGTTGGTAGATATTTAAATATTCAAAAACCCACTACTTCGTAACGTTACATTCTACAAACAAAACAAACTGTTTGAGAAATTCTAAAAATATCAAAGCATTCTATGCCACAAAACAAACTTCAACATCTTGTGTATTTAAGTGCTTGCACTGACTAAACAGAAATTTTACTGTGTTTTAAATTATGACCAGCTCTGTGTTAAACCTCACTCATGCAGCTCTCACTGGGCAGTTTTTCAGCTACTCTGATCATAGCCAGAAGAATTTCTTGCTCAGAAAGGTGAAACAAAATCTTTGCTAAAGGCTCTGGGAATTTCAAGTCAACGTTTTAAAGAAAGTCTTGTGCTGCAAAGAGCAATGCACAAAATAATAACATTATGTGGAATTTTTTTAAAGTGTAATTCTAACTCTGAGGTTGCACAATCATGTTTCTGCAATTATTTAACAAAATGGAATAGATGCAGCAATTTCCTAATTTGCCATAGGCATGAAAAGAGTCCCCACTGCATATTACCTGTTTCATTGCTTGTTTTTTCAATGCTTCTTTCTGAAGACTTTCACCAACAGATGGCTATAAGAAGGAAGCATTGCAGAAATAAAATTAATTACATTGACAAAGTTTGTATTATTTTTCTACCATTACAATGAACAATTATATAATAGTCCCACTGCACACATCGGTCTCTCACTTCAATAGAATTTTTCTGTAAGCAAGAAAAACTAGAAGTTCATTCACAAGTGCACAATGAATCAGCGTTTTCCATTGGTAAATCACTGCAGTACATCAACATACACATATATAATTTTTTTAATTAAAATTGTGATAAATTCAAGAACACCATTTCAATGACGTATGTACCTCAAAAGCTGCATAAAATATCATGCCATTTCACAAAACAAGCAATCTCTGTTCAAGAAAGGTTCAGAGTCATAGGAGGTCTGTGAAAACTCTTTAGTTGCAGTGCCTTTCTCCAACCACTGCCAAAAAAATAGTAGAGAAGACATACCCCTCCACTACAGCAAGGGTCAGGCTGCTAGTGCAATAAGATAGCATATCAGCAAGCAAAACATCTAGCAAAGACAGCTAAAGCCAGTACTGAAACAAATTCCTAAGAGAAGTATGCTTGTAACATATCTACTCACTCCCCAACACTAATTCTTTCAGGTTTTCCCATTAAAAAAAAAAAGCAAAACACAGAAAACAAACCCCCCAAATCAACAAAAATTGGAGTTGAACCTTCCTACCAATTTATGTATCAAAAACGTTTTACTGTTTTTGAGACACATACTCTTCTTCCAGCATGTAAATGTCAACAGAAATGTAGCAGTCACAAGCAGACATTCTTACTGACAATCACATGAAAAAACTGTATTCATAGCAAAAAACAAATATCCAAAAGGATGTGGCACTTATTTCAAGTTTCATCTGTATCATTAGTTCTGTATTTTTAGAAGTAAGAATACTACTGATTTGAACAGCACGTACTTCAAACGTTAATGTTTAATTTCTCCAGATTAATATGTGAGAAAACAGCAATACCAATCTTCCCTAAGAAAAAACATCTCCACTACTGAAAACATGCTTTCTAGTCACACTGTCTTTGAAAGAAAGCTTTGCACTTAATTTAGTTTTGTCCTTTAATTAGCGCTGAACTAAACTGCATACCTATCTTCCCTCAACCAACAGATAATACTGTTTACTAGACAGATTCACTATAAATGACAGGACTCGTACCCTTGTTTATGAAATTAAATACCTCTTAATCTTAAAAAGCAGAAATAGGAAGGAAAAATCCTTTTGCATTTTGGCAGCTTCCCAAGTTTTGCAACTTTGACTAATATGTGCTCTATATCACTCTTTAAAAAGACAAAGAGATTGTGTAATCAGCTCTTAATAAAATTAAAAAACGGAAACCAACTAGCAGGGAGCTTGGCAGCAGGGACTAAGATCTTCTGAAAGCAAACAGAATTAGCACCATGTAAATTCAAACAGATCCCCTGAACAAGAAGGCTTTTGAATTCATTTGATGTTTAAAATAAAATACAATGTGTCATGATCCCTCTTTCTTATGCTATTAAAATTTTAACATATGTGTCAACAAGGAAAAAAACCAAGTGCTTTTCTACATGACAGACCGTTACCAGTCCAAATATTTTTTCACCGATTAATTTCAGCAACGGGGAACAAGTGGTGCCATGAGCAGCAGAATTAATGGAGTTTCGTTCATATGTGACTTTGTGCCCTCTGTCTCTTTATTTCCCCTATCACCTCCTCAGACACTTCGCCTGCTCGATTTGGCAGGTGGGCAACACTGTGAGACCAAAAGCCAGCTGTGAAGAGCCGTCAGTCAACGGCTCCTCCTCAACACAGAGAAAGATTAAAATCACAAATCCTCATCTGTGTCTCTCCCTTTACCCAGCTGCCAATTTTCACGAAGACCACAGGAGCGCAGTACCTTTGGGACCTTTGCCACGCAGCAAGGATGGCTGAAGTTGTCAGTGAGTTCACAAGTTGTATGGGACTAACTAGCAGGTACACAAGAGTCATCACCTCTAAGGGATTTTTTTCTGCTACACAAACCATAAATAATAAAAAAGACTTGCAAACTTCTGTGTAGCTTTTAAAAAAAGCCAGAAAGGTAATATCTCAGCGGAGTACGAAGTAATTCTAAACTCAGCAATAGCAAGTGCTAAGGCAACACAGTCAATATTTGGAGAAGCACATATGGTATCACATAACAGCATCCACTAAATTCTAGATACTCAGACCTTTGCTCAATTCCCATAAACATGCGCGGACTTACTTTCATAAGTAATACTAAAACCAGAAAAAACTGAGACATAGAATATTCAAAATACTCCTTCCTAGCCAGCTCCAGATGAGGGACTTACAGACAACTGAAAATGAGAACTTGAACGGGCACATATTCCAACTTTCTCTGGTGCTTTAACTGCTACACACAGACTTAGATAAAATCCACCTCTGCTGTCAAACAGTTAAACTCTCTGGTTAAACTACAGCAATAAAGGGAAAGCATGATGTGCACCTTCCTGGAAGAAAAATCCTGCCCTGATTCAGTTATGCGCATCACTAGAAAGCAGCCTCTCTCCCTCACCCAGCTGCAGTAAGGAAGCAGCCCATGCTTCAGGCTCTGGGAAGCTGAGCTTGGCAGGCATCAGCCACAGGCTCACAAAGAGTCCACTGTGGTATCTGGGACTACACCCTGTACACTGCAGCTTGCTGATTATTTGGACTAGAATTGGAGATAAGTCTTATTTATTTGTGTACCTGGTTGGCTGGTGGACTGGTGGAAGTGGACAGCAGATTATTTAGTTTAGAACAATCTACAGGAATCCTGGCTTCACTCATCTAGTATTTACCTCTGGCTTTCAGGATTGATGACTCAATGTTGGGAAATATTTAAAATACTGCACTTGATGTTTATGTTGTATGCTTTCTTCTAAAAACATGCTATAGATGAGTCCATATACATTTCTTAATATAAACAACTATTTTAAACTGGCAGTGGAACACACACCAGCATTACACAGAAGACCTAGACCTCCTCCTGGCTCTTGGGGCAGAAGATGGTTCTCTGCTTGACATATTAAGGGTCATCACTGAAGGATTCCTTTATCAGACACTCTTACACTGGTTTTACAGAAAGGTACCTAAACAGTACGGAATCTCCCCTGTGTTATGCCAGAAAACAAGGTCTCAGTAAATCACAAAACAGATTCTGCAGTTATATTTACAGAAGCTTTATTGCACCAAAATATTTGAAACACCGCTTAGAATGTTGTGTTTGCCTACATGAAATAAAGGTGTTGATCTACAAAGATTAAATAAACACAGAAGTAATATATAATCCTCGTTATTGTACATATAATTGTAAAGAAGTCCACCTGCCATGTGTTTGTCTAGAATGACAGTAAGTTTACAAAACCAAACACCTTCCCTAATGGTTTATGGTCGACAATTTCCTGTTGTGCTATGAGCTCTGACAGATGAGAACTTCCCGTTCTTTTGTATTGTTTTTACTTATCAACTGCCCATTTATTAAAGGCCCTATAAGCCCAGCAATCTGTCTCATACTTTCTCTTTCCCTGCAGTCAAGCTATTCTTCTAAAGCACAAAGCTTGTAGTTTAGTATTTTCTGCAAGCAGGAAATGTTTTAACCCTATCCTACGAAACTACATAGAATCCATGCAAATCAAGAAACTCTTCAAAATGAGACTCCAGAGTCTATCAGCCCTACGAGACCATGGAAGCCAGCTTGTACACAATGGAAAGTGTTAAAACAAAAGGGGGGGGAGAGTAATAAAATAAATGACCACAGTCTGCTAACATTTGTCACTGTTCTCTCCTGTTTCTTATCTCTATAAACTTCTTTCAGGTTCTTAAGTGCTTGAGCTACCTCCTTATTTTTATCCTGCAGGTAAGCACCCATTGTACGTTACTTTTTAAAATGTCTTGCTCCTACATAGGCAAAGAAGAACATTCAAACTATTGACCAATGTTTTTTGTTTGTCTCAGCTACATTCCTATCACGATAGAGCATGTAAACAATTTACAGCTTTATGCAAAAAGCTCGATTCAAAGTTCAAAAGCAAATACCTAAAAAGACAATTCCACAAATGAGATGACTAAAATTTCATTTTCTTACAAATCTGTCTTCTCTGCCTTCCCACATCTCAGGTCTGAACTGCAATTCCTCTGTTTCCCTCTGCATCTCCTGCTCCCTCCTGTCTCACCTAGGCTAGGCAGCGAGCCCTCCTTTTCCAGGCCAGCCGAACAGAGCAGAGGAGGGTTGAGACCATCTTGTCTTTCTCCTCCTCCAGGTATTAACAGGATCTTTGTTCTGCAGCTAGAGACATCTAGTCTTGTTGAATTCACTTGAAATGGTCAGCACATTCAGAAACTTCCTATGGGCAAATGTCAGGCAATGAATTGTATAAAGCTCTTTTCAGAAAACCAAAAGGCGGATAGCAAACGATCCACCTGAAGGTGCCTAGTTTAAAGAATACTTGGGCTCTATTTACTCTTCTGAACTTCTATTCGTCTTGTTTGTTCTTGGGAGAAAAAGCCAGTTGCTAATGTTGGATTTTCACAAGTACTTCTTCCTAAACTGCTGCTATAAATGACAATTTCTGGAGCAGAGTGCAGCACCATACTAAGCAAAGTCTCAGAAAACAAGTCTTCGTCTGTGACTAGTATCATTTTCAGTGCTGAAGCAAGTTTCTAGAAAATTATAATCTTAAAGTTGAAGCTGAGAACATCTTGTAAAAAACGTCACAACTATTTTAGTGGATGCTCTCAAAGTATATGTGAGATGCCTGACTTGTTTTTCCCCACTGACTGCCACAAGAAGTACGAGACCAGCACATTCTGACATAATAGTTATTATTTATGGGGCATCTCAGATTGGCTGCATAGCCTGCCTCCTAAGGAAAAGCACTTGTGGTTGCTACCAAAACCCCAGACATGGTACTCAGCGATACACAATGTAAAATATAACTCCATTCCTTTTTTAAAACCAAAAGACCCTCCTGCCCTAATATAACCTGTTATGAAAGACTCATGAGAGGGCTTTGCCCTTTAACATGGCCCTTTGGAAATCTCTACATGCTCTTCTGCAGTAGACACATAAATTACCTTTGTTTAAAGTGAAATACATTTTAAAGGGAAATTAAATGCTTCAATGACGTCAAGCAAATTATACGTAGTCTGATTTTAATCTCTCAATACAACCATCTAGTTTTAACTGGATGCACAGAAAAATATTTGACCAAACAGCAACAGCAGGATAATTTGGAGCTCTATTTGATCAATAAGTGAAAGAAGCACAGACAGTCAGCCAGTTCATAAAATGCAAAGCTGACATTTATACTGAGCTACAGTCCAACAGCACTTTATTGTGAAATACACACTTTGAGAGCAAAATTCATGTCACTGACTTCAAGTGTCTACTCTAGAATGAGACAAGTTGTGCCCCAGAAGTACCTGCATCTCTACTGACTGTACAGGGAGCGCAGAGAACTCAAGCGTAGATAACTGCATGTGTTTCTGTGGGTCTCGACCCAAGTTTGTGGCCCTACGTGACTAAGTCTCTGAAAGGCTGAGATGTGACCCTGCTCACTTCATTCTTCTCACATCAGATAAGGAATCTCAGACTGTGAGATCTAGGGATTTGTGACACCTTGGTATCCAAACATCTTAAAATGAGCTACTTATACTCTCATGTATATGTATCTAGCAGTGAATCGCTAGGGCTTGCGCTCATAGACACCTGTATTACCCAACTTCAGCCTGCACACGATCACTAAACATACATGAGACTCAAGCCTGCAAGGGGGGGTGGAGGTCAAGTCAGGCAACAGATTCATCTCAGTAAGCCGTGGCTACTTGTAGAAGATCAAGAGAAAGAACATGAAAAACAAGTCATGTACAAAATTAGCTTTCCTCAGCATTCCCTGCTAGCTTCCAGCAACCAGGAGTTTAGGAACTTCCTGAACTGGAGGATGCACCTGGAGCATTGTTTGACACCAAGAGCATCCCTTAATTTAACTAATCCATTTCTGAATCCATTTATATTTTTGGCCATGCCACAATATCCTGTGGCAATGAGTTCCACAACTTAATTATACATTGTGTGGAGAAAAAAAACAACAATTTCCTTTGTTTAGATTAAACCAGTTACTTGTTAATTCCATAATATACCCTACTGCTCATATTACGAGAAATGGCAAAATCACTTTCTCCGAATCATTCTTGATTTTACATACATCCTCTCAAGTTCTTGCTCCACACTTCCTTCTCCTCAGTGATCTCTTTTCTAAGAGCCCCTTTAGTCTACTTAGTCTTATTTTGCATGAAAACTGTTGCATAAACTCTGGTCATCATCAATATTCATTACTTCATCTATCTTTTTTTCAGTCATGCTACATCGCCACATCCTTTGCAAAGTTGCAAAGCGAATGGAAGGATCCGCAAGAAAAACCAAAAATCTGAGACTACAACAGGATACAGCTTTCTGCTTGTTTTCAGTTTCTTCCTCTGTGCCTGCTTAAACACTCCATTTGTCTGTTAGATGGTCACTGAAAACACCACCAGGTCAAGCCCATACATTCACAGAACTATCCACACTGACTCCACAATCTCTCTTCTGAATTTAGCACCTACTGTGGTCTATGCACAGTTCTTTTTTTCAGCTACACTTTACATCCTGTAACAACAAATCAGTTTTGAAAGGCTGGTAAGGTACAAGAATGTATGCTGGGTAATTCTGATAATATTTTTGTTTCTTGATTGTATCTGCTGTACAGTAGAGCTATTTTCAACAAAATTCCAAAGATAAAACGCAACATGGAACAGCGCACTGGGAATACTGACAAGCTACCTCTGAAAATGCAACACACGAATAAGGGAATAGTATTTTTGTAGGAAATGGGTATCTCACAAATAGCAGTAAGCCAGAACGGAAACTTATTACTAACATATCATAGTTTGTTGCTCTAACATCTGCTCTCTACAACAGGCTTTCCTAGGGGTAACAACCTTCCCCCCAGTTTTTCAAGATAGCAACAACTCCTCATTATGAAGGCAAATAATTCAGAACTATATTGGCTAGAAGCAACTGTAATCGCCTGGTTTACTTTTTCTCAGTCAACATTGTATTTCAAGAAAATTTGCATCCCAGATGTTCTGCTTCTTATGAACTAACCCAAAGCTCATCTTCATCAGCACCTAACATCCATTAACGTACTTACCCAAAGCAAAAAAAAATGTTTCAAATTCCTTCAGCAAGGGTACAGGCAAAATCTTAATGAAATACGCATAGTAACATTTAAAAAAAAAGGGAGCAAAAGTTTGGTATCTAATATATAATCATAGACCAAGTCAGGTGTGCAGCTTTCCCAGCACAAACTTTATTAGAGTTCAGTTAAAAATACACAATCTCCAGACATTTGAGATGTAGTTCTGACTGATAAGGTAGCAGACAGGAAATGAAACCCCTCCCAAATGCTGCTCCTTATCTTGAAAAGCTCTGAAATTATTATTAAACTAATAAAGTAATTTTGCTGTTTTAAAAAATGATCTTCTTTGATAAAGGCAGTTATGAGATTATTACTTTTCGCTGGGTATGTACCATACTGATGAGCATGACAACTTTTAAGAGTCTTTATAGCAGACTCTCATAGTGAATCTGTCAGCCTTTCTGAAAGAGAGGTTACTTGATCTGTTAAGCTAAAAGTTAGTAGACAGCATCATACACTATCGTTACTAGAATTATTAGCATTCATTATTTTGCTTTAATATTTAGATATTAAAAGAGAGTAAGAAGTGAAAAAAAAATGGCCCCATACTCAGGAAGGTTCCCAGTCCTATCGTGTACTGTTTAGTGACAACCGATTAATTCAAGCTCGTTTGTGGGATCTGGAAAATGTGGGGTCAGTCCCTTAATGCAGAGAAAGACACCAAATGCCAAACTGACAGAGAAAGTGCTCCTGCCTTTGAGGAGCGGATGCGCTGCTATCTCCATCAGCTGTATTTAAACGAAAGCCTCTCTACAGAGCCACGGTGCCAGCTACGCACCTCCTGAGCATGCTGAGCACAGCAGCTAAGTGAGGAAAGAGATGGGATTTAAGACATGTTCCTGTCCTCTGTGTTTCCTGTAGGTCCTATAAGCTGCACCGAGGCAGTTTCATGCTGAGGGTTGAGTGGGTATCACTAGGAAGGCCCTCAGCCCTTTCACGCCCTCATAAAGGGAGCTCAGATACCTTGAACAGCAGCATTCTGGATTCTGCAATGGAACCAGGCACACAGAGGCTGGGAATTGCTAGATTCAGGCTTTCTGTGACATAAAAATACCAACTGCTAGTTCATTTAAAAAAAAATTAAAAAGAAATGTTTTGATGAGTCAGAAACTGACAAAGATTATTTGATGCTTTGTTAGCATTGTTTTTTTCAACCCACAAAAGAAGGAACATTGAGTGAAGCTCTAGAGCAGTAAGAACACTCCTGTAACACAGGCTCTGTTTCTAAATTTCAACTGATTCTACATTTCAACTTCTTAAATGTTAAAATTCTGTACTATGGGTACACATAAAGTCTATTTTCTGGGTTTTGTGGAAAAAACTAAATATGCACATAAAGACATTATGATTAAATTATCACAAGTCATTCCAGATCATTAAAACCCAGTAAATTGTAACATTACGCCCAGAAAGCTCCACGTGGAGAGTTCATCTCCACAATTCTGAGTTTCTATTATTTCCCTATAAACTATATAGCTACTGGTTTTAAATCCTTCAAAAATTCTGTTTTAGAGGTTAGGTTTCTGTAAGGTACCCAAACCAGCCTATACACTACACCAGTTCTTGGGTGCCCCCCATATTCACAGCATCACATCCAGAAGCATAATTTTTGTAGTGTACAGCACCCTCTACTGGGGCAGGTAGAAAGCAATTATTGTGAAGGTAATAATAAAAAAAATGAATAAATTAGAGGAGACTATAGAATACTATCAACATCACGCCTTACAGTCATACATCACAGAGTATCAACAAACCCCTTGACTGTAGAAAAGCTGTCTTGTTCAATCTAATACATCGCAAGTACTTCCATAATTACAAGTAATTCTCATTACTTGCCTTTTGTTTGTTTGTTTGCTTTAGAACTTTCGGTTTGTACAGCTTTGCTTTTGTTTACAGTGACTCTGAACATCAGAAATCAGTTATATCAAATATGGGTGGAATGAGCTAAAGGATAACATACACTTAACTACTACACTTTCAAGTTAATATCTGACAAAGGACTGTTGATTACTACTGGTCCTTCTATTTGCAGACATATTCACCAGTGACAGCCAACAAATTTCCTCACAAGCTAGATACTATTAACTCTTGCAAACAGGTTGCCACATGTGATGAGCTTCTGGAAGAGTTGCCCGAAAGTAACTGACAATCAAGTCATCACTTCAATGGAACTTGCACTAAAGAAAACACAGACCATATTTCACGCTCAAATCCAAAATGATGACACATATCCTCATGACACTGCCATAAGCTGATGCAGGCATTAAGGATTGTAAACAAATAATTTGCAGAATATGGGGCAAACTTCGGAAGAAAATTGTTGAACTGACCTCTTCATCTGACTCATCTGCAAACACTGAGAGTTTCTTCGAAACGAGATTTTTCTGTGGCAATTTTTTTGGCATAATGAGCCCATACCTAGGGAAAAAAAATTAAGTCACCTTTAACATCACTTACAACCAAACACATAGCATGTATCATAACAAAAATCTACCACTCACAACTTTAGAAACAAAAGATCAGCATCATGTCTCGAGTACAGATCTGAGCAGCATTTGCAGCAGCGCACTCAGCCTTGCCGCACGCTTGCCAGCTTCTCTTACAGCTATTGCTTTTTCTATGCAAAGTTTCTGGCTGTAATGATCTTCCTAAATTAGGCCACAAACCCCTCCTGTCCAGAGCTAAGTGATTTTTTTTTATTAACTCCCTCGGAGAAGAAATTACTGCTGTTTAACCTGCAGGGATTTAGTCTTAGTCTACACTAGACACTACTCCCTAACTATGTTTGCTGGGGCAGTAAGGAGTTCAGCTATTTTGCATGGCAATGTAAAGCATGAACCCACAGATACAGCTACAGCAAAAGACAAGATTTACAGAATCACAGCATGGTCGGGGTTGGAAGGGACCTCTGTGGGTCACCCAGCCCAACCCCCTGAAAAAGCAGGGTCACCCAGAGCAGGCTGCACAGCACCGCGGCCAGGGGGGTCTGGAATATCTCCAGAGAAGGAGACTCCACAGCCTCCCTGGGCAGCCTGTGCCAGGGCTCCGTCACCCTCAGAGGGAAGAAGTTCTTCCTCATGTTCAGATGGAACTTCCTCTGCTTCAGTTTGTGCCCGTTGCCC
>Ga0065711_1000668_pt1 | contig 67778 bp, 30 predicted proteins | sample Hoacrofraction12_FD_59098 | JGI IMG/M metagenome (GOLD analysis project Ga0065711, IMG submission 59098) | Hoatzin crop microbial communities from Cojedes, Venezuela - Epithelial fraction 12 v2 (version 2) | ecosystem: Host-associated > Birds > Digestive system > Esophagus > Crop | place...
GTGATTGTATTTAACCTGAAGCAACAGGGTGTCTGGCGCGCACGTTTGGAGGAGAAATCCCCCGTGTGCCCAGCGCCGCAATAAAGAATACCTGCTTAACAGTATACATTGTACTGTTAGGTTTTTCTTATCGGATCTTCGAATCAGTATTCAGAAGTATTCTATTAGGGGGAGTTATTGTGCTGACAGTATGAGCAATAGGATTTTGTTTTTTCAGTTGCATACCTTGAATGAGATTTGATAGAAAATAGATATAAAAGTGTCCAAAACCCAGAAAGACTGAATGAATCATGACAATTATCAGCCTGCAATAATACTCCTTTGGTACTACTGAGACTTAGATTTTCCAAAATTTATTGTTATTGTTTACTTATGTTGCTCAACCACTATTGTGCTACTCTGTCAATCAAATACAGAGTATCACAGAAATATCTCTAAAGGATATGAATCCTTTCACCTAAACAGATGTTTTGAGTTTAGAAATAAAAGGTAATTTATAATGATAGAGTGATTTAATGTAAGATACTATAAGTGAATTCCATCCTGTCAGGAATAAGTAAATGGTAGGAAGAAAAAGTTTCTCTTGTGACTATTAGGACAGGAAAGTTGAGGAAAAAATGTATCAGAATAGAAAAGTTTAATAAGATGCGAAGCGTAATAATCGAAATCCCATTTTCCACTGGATACACAAGGGTACAAAACAGTCAGCTGCTGTTGGTTCTGTGATTACATTTACAGATACCATTTCATTACAAACTGTACTTGGAATTCTAAAGCTATTAAAAAAATTCAAACACATGATGCATTCTATTCCTGCTCAAATGCAATGTTACTCTTTTTTACTCTTTTTCCCTGTAAAAAACCTTACCTCTGTTCTATAAGAAAAAATATTTCAGATATATAAAATATTATTTTAATTGGTTTTAGGTTGAGCAAGATCAGATATACATGCATGACTTCATTCTGTGATGTACTAGTTTCATATATTGCCTACCGCTTTTTTTTTGCAAAATATCTTCATCCCTCTTCAATCAAGACAACCGGGTGCATGAAAAGTCATTTCTGGGTATTAGCTGATTAAGAGGAGTGAGGTAAGAACTGAAACTTTCCTGGTGGCGTACAACTTGAGCACTTCCCCCGGAAAGAGTTTTTGTCTCAGGTAGTCAGGGCTCGAGTCATTCACCATAATAGATTCAAATTAGAAATTGCACACTGGTATGTGTAAGTACTAGTTTATTACATTGCCAAAGTGCAGCTTCACTTAACAACAGGTAGCATCATTTTGGCCTTGACTTCGTGTCTGAGCAGTTTGAACGGTAGCTTCAGCAGGACCACAAGGAAATTTTGAATCTAGAGGTAACAGAAGTCTGAGGCTTGTTGCATCCCACAAGGTTTCAAAAATACAATGTAATGTACAAACATTTGTATCACAGAAACAAAATAGTGGCACCTGGATTCTAATTCCTCCTCATTATGAGTCCTCCGTCACTGAGAGTGAACTACTGAATATAGATAAGAGTATCTGCTGTGACTGGAACATCACCCTACTCCCTGGTTTCTCATAAGAATACTTTATTAACTAAGATACGGATGAAGTAATATTTGTAAAATATTTCAATGACATCTGTAGTTTTGCCATCTAAATGTAACATAAATGCAATAGCAAATCTAAAAGTGTAAACTATTAGTCTTTCTGTACACCACCCTTGACTTAATTCGATTTATTTTCTTTTCAGGGAGTTTACATTTTTCCACCAATATGAGCTATTTCTTAGCATGCATGAGACATATCATAAATTGCATTGGTGAACTATAGTACTCTGACCTTTTCAGTATTCAGTAGTCTGAATGCTTAGAAAGTATAATTTGCAAAAATTAAAGCAGCGTATTACTTTCCCCTTCATATAATGGAGGGTGAAATGTGTCCTCAGAAGGAAACGTGAAGCTAACTGTAACATAACAAATTCAAGTTGTACTCTCCAGTCTTCAGTATTTTACTGCAGCAATAATGTCAGAAATTCCAGTTTAATGTTTGCTTTCTATGTAATGTACCAAATTATTAGAATTGGAAAAATTTCAGCAAAGCCCATCAAGGATAAGTAAAGTTATGAAATGGCTTAGGTATGAGAAGTATATTTATAGAGCAGGAAATATCCTGGAAAAGACGCAAATATGAGGGAAGAGCTAAGGCAATTCTGTCCATCATAAAGTCATTTGAAGAGAGTGAATAGTGGATGAGAGCAAATGATGAAGGGTGAATTTGATCAGATGTTCACTGTCTCCTCCAATGAAAGACTATAAGAGCTCCAAATGAAACTAAAAGGTAATTCCTAAAGTAAAGAAAGGGTGGGATTTATTCTGCGACTTGTAACTAAGCTGTAGACATCCCTGCCACAGGAGGTTGCAGGTTTCTAGCAGTTGGCAGGGTTGACAACAGTCCCTGGACAAAGGCATGAAAGAACAGCCCATCCGTGATTATTTAATACAAAGATTCCACCCCCTAAGGAATCCCCTAAGCCACAAACTACCAGAAACCGCAGGAAAAACATCTGGGAAAGCTCATCTACTTGCATCTCCTGTTCTGATACTCTCCTTTGGGCATTCCCAATGGACGTCTAAGTGGGCACTGCTCAAACCTGTTAGAGCCAATCCTAAACAGGATCTAGTTCGAAGCAGAATCTATCAGGGAGAACATTCAAGCAAAGCTCAGAGCATCTGAGTTCCTTAGGTCTTCAGATTCTCTTCAGTAGGTCTCATCTAAAAACTGCCCTTCCAGAGAGTACAAAAGATGGAGATATCAAGCGTATTTCGGTGTAGTTTTACATTTCAGCCTAATTATATTATCCCTTATCAGCTCTAATAATGCAATACAATATCATGTATGCCAACTGATATAATTAAGTAACTGTGTACAATCTATCATAAGAATTATCAGTTATATATTGTTCCCTACTTCCTTTGACCTGTCAAGGAGAGGAAATATAATGGAAGCTGCATGATGTGCTCCTAGTAGGGGAAATAACTGATTTCTATCTCACAAGAGTGACCCCTCTAACTGTGTGAGAATTGATGAAGGGGATGCTTATGCCATGGAAGGAGACATTAAAATTTCCTGGTAAGATTAGAAATATATGCATGTGACAGGCATTAACACATTATGAAAGTGTGTGCAAACTGATGAAAATTATAGGAATGTGCTCATGTATTTGTAATATACTGTGAAAAGATTTTATGTCTTAATAATTTAAATGTGAGGAAAGAAGAGTGCAACCTATGATCTAAGTTTTCAGCTTGAAATTAAAAGAAGCTAAAGAGAAAACTACTTTTCTTAGTTGTAAATAATTTAATTCTGAAAGCTAGGCTAGCTGCAAGGTCTTTGTAAAAGGCTGGAAAATTAGAACATTTTAAATGGAAAATATTTTATATTTTGAACCCCAAAGCTCTCCAGTTAATAGTTACTTCGTCTGATTTTTGCCCTCGGGTTGCTTGCACAGGCCTGGGTTTTGCAAGGTATCCTGACTGCACAAAGCGCCTCAATGAATCTGGGACTCTGATTCAGATACCTAAGGAAGAGGTATGAACTACATTGATGACTGCTTCAGAACATGCTACCACTTCAAAGTAAAAGTTACTTTGCTTCCCCTCCCACACCAGATGACATATCATAAAGCAAAAGTGAAAAGCACCATTGATGAAAGTACCATTTTATATCTCTGTGATTTTTTTTTCCCATTAATTTACTTTTATTCCTGGGGGACAGCTGCCTAGATCACAGCCCTCCCTAGGAACAGTGCTGTCATGACTTCAAAAGTAGTCAGGAAGCTTTGAACTTTGGAAATGGTTATTTCGTTCTTAGGAGACCATGAACAAAGATAAAGAAATAATAAATTATTAGAATCTATAGCACTTACGGATTACAGTCTCATACAAAGTAAGATTTTTAAGAGTGAATTCAACAGCAAAATCAGATGGATTACATACTCACACACTGAACAATGCTTTTTTAATTACCTGTACACACACCCCAACAATCTTCTTGGTTCAATGCTTCTTGCATCTTCTCTTTGCTCTGAATGGCATAACTCATTCAGGAAGGAAGAAAACCCACCATCTACCAGCCTACCCTGCGTCAATATTTTATCTTTTCTTAAATCTTTCATTCATTCTTTTCTGTCTCGAAGACTTGTCAATACATTTAATATTGAGCCAAAGCTACAGCAAAGTGATCTTTCTGTCAAAGCAATGTTTTTTCTGCAGAATGCCTCCTTGTTGTGAGTGGATATAATTGCCTTTACAAAATTTAGATTTGTATTCTACAGCGACTTCTTATTTCTTTGTTTTCCTTGAGAGTAGGATTCATTTAGTCTCATTTTAGCTGTCTGAATGGTAAGGATCTATCTATGCTAATCATCTAGATCTCCTGAAAGACAACAAAAGGAGAGGAACTGTCAGGAAGTGGTTCAGGTTATAAAGACAGATATGTAAGATCATTCTCCATTGACTGAAGGAACCCAGTTAGATTGTTGGTAGCTTGTGTAGATTAGACAGTCTGTTTCGTGGCTAAAGTTAAGGGAAATATATCCCAACCTAAATATAGATTTTGTTACTTAATGCTACATTAAGTAGTCTGTGGTTGGAAGTGCAGGAGTTAGAACCCATTACCTGTGTGACATGGAAGATGCTTGACCCTGGTGACACAATAAGGAGTTTGTTACTTTGTCAAACACTGATCTATATTTACAAGTGCCTATCTATATTTGCAAGCTACCATTTCTAGTGTTCTCCCTTATGTTCAAGGACACTTTGACATTAATGAATGGAATATAAAGCTACTGCCTGACTCACATGGAAACCCACAGCACCATACCATAATAGCCAGGACGAGTGGCTTCAGCTGTTTTACGAAAAACTGAAAGGGAGATTTTGTGTGTAATTTCCCCATTTGTACACTCAGTCTTATTTGTACAGCCAAGCCAAGTATATGCTAAAAATGCAGTTACAATTGCAACTTAATACAATGGAGAAACTATTTTCTGTTGTAAATTTGCCATACATCTGTACTCAAGAGTCTTGTCTTGCACAATTTAGCGCATTCCTGGTGCTCTGGAATCAGTACCTCTCTGGTACCAAATTCAAAGCAATGCACCAGGACACCATGCGATGTGCTCCACACACAGCGTGGACAAAATGCAGCAGGTCTCTCTCTATACATATCAGTCAGTAATGTAGATGCACCCTAAGCATTTCTGCTGTCTGAATTTATGGCAATTAATCTACTTTTTTTTTTTGCATTCTTCATTGATTATATGCTTCTTTGCTCTTTGTGAGAATTCTTCTCCTCATAAAAAAGCACAATATACTTTTAAAAACTTGATCTGGCATTCCTTCTAATTTCCAAAAGCTCATCACGTGTATAACGTTAAAGTAGGACCCTGTGCTATTAACTGGAGGTAAGGGGTGGGCGTGGAAATCAAATGTTGTTCTACTTCTGTTTGCCAGTTTTGCATTAAATATTTACAGAAAGATAGATTTGAGAACCCAGTTCAATAATAGCATTTTCTGGAGTGGAATTTAACCTCTGGTACACATTAAGATTGAATTATTGAAGGAAGCATTTTTTTATTAAGCTAGCTGACATTTTGGGGACATTCCTAGAGCCCTCCATCAACGGGTTCTCAGTAAGACAATATTATGTGGAGGCCACACAGGACACTCCTTTTCCATGGGAGTATGTGTGTCTACCTATCTGCCATAAACTCAGGGCGGGGGGAGTGTGTGTGTGTCCATACGTGTGTATGCAAACATGTTCTGATTCATTCTGAAAAAAAATTGACATTACAAAATCAAGTACTAAAAATTTAAGAATATCAGAATTAAGGCAGATCATATAAACTTGATTTTGTTCACTTCTGCCACAGAATTAAGACAATGACAAGTACATAAACTGTGTCATTGCAAGCATTCCGGAGCCTTATAGACAAAAATATTCAAATTCTCTGACGAGAGTATTTTATTCTTCAGATCCACAGGTGAAAATTTTCCAGCTTTATTTGCCATGAGGAATATTCATGTCAGAAATCAGGAAAAGCTTTCTAACACTATGGATATTGAGGATCAGGGACAAACCACCTGGTACTTTTGGCAATGTCCAAAACTGGACATGCTTCAGAACAGATTAGGTAAATATAAAGAATGACATGGGTAAACTTGATCCTGGCTGACAAGAAAAGAATGGACTAGATTACATCTTTAGATTATTTCCTATCCTATTTTTTATGCAATTATTATTTATATAATGGCTGATACGAACAAGTTTTTCTGAACGCCAAGAATGTAACAGTGGGCTATAATTTAGCTCTTTTATTACTTCGTTCATCAACAAGTGAGAACAGAGTCCATGTCACACCCAGCATCAGTGCCAGGAAAGCAATGGTTCCCAAGTAACAAAAGTGGGAGACTGAGAACATGCCTAGTTCCCTGAGGGTTTAGAAGGGGAAGCGAGGAAACAGATAAACCTTTCCACTTGCTGACCTAAAAGAGGCAGTTAAGAATTTGTCAGGGTTAGGTTGGAGGCGAGTATCAGCACAAAACGGATCACAAACGGGACAGAGAAGCAGAAGAATAAGACTGCTAGGGCTTGGGTAAAAGATATTCCCCGACACACCTGTGATAAACTCTAAAAGCTACAGCATTGTCTACACACACACCCACATACACACACACATATCACGAAGTAATCAACTTATTGTACTGTTAAGATTTTTATAACCTGCAACAGCCTGATAAACTATTATAAGTTATTTTTTCCTTAACCTCCTAGGCATTCTGTCCTCATTTAGCAGTTGCAACCTGCAAAATCCTACTAAAGCAACCATTAACATTTCTATGAGAAATTCTAGAGATTCATTAACAGCTTTAGCATATTTGATCCTCACTAATTTGTACCACTTTACTGAAGATATTGAAAGTGGATACGGAACCATTTATTCACAGGCACTGGAACCATTTTTTCATTGGCACTGACTCTTAAAATGGTGATTCAATGTTTTATTAACTGCAGGTGCGTGCTATTCATCCTTATTCCTTTGTTTAGCATTGCTGGTGAGGCCTTAAAGTTGTGTTAAAGCCATCACTGGGTGTTTGTGTGGTAAATGTTTAATGTAAATAGTGCTTATTATTATATATAATTAAAAAGACATAAGAAAAAAAATGCTAAACAATAAATGAAATCCAAGTAATCCTCTGTTCCAATGCAGAGAGAGGAATGACTCGAAAAGGTGGCCCAAAGTGAGTAACCTGGAAATTCTATCACAAGAACTTCCAAAAAGGTTTCGAAAAAGCCAAGAAGTATCTATACATATATTATAATATATAATAATTTATACAAAATTAATAAGTTCTAAGAGAGTGAGAGAGACAGAACTCAAGACATCTTTTTGCCTTATGAATTTTGGGGAATCCTTCTGAAAACCCCACAGTTGTTCTGCCCCGTTCGTAAAGAGAATGGAAACTACACACAAACACAGAGTTCTGATATTAACACTTGGCCTATTTATTTGGTTTAAATACATTCTTTTTTGGTGTAAAGCCCCTAAGATAAACTACAGATGCTATATTTTAAAATTACATTATATCTTGTTCTGTACTGACCAATTCCTTCATCGCTCACACACAGCAGCATACCAACTTGTTTTTTGAGGAACTCCTTATCACAAACAAATTTGATTTTTTTTTACTTCCCTTACCATAAGCATCCGCTACAGTTTTTTATGAGTTACATGAATCTGAAAGTACCTCCTGGACTTCTTCCAAGAAGGAAGGACATATCCAAAGAAAGCATCAAAGTCTATAAAAATATGTTCATCATGCCTTTGAATTCTTCTGAGGACATCCAAAAAGAAACCACTCACCTAAGTTTATTTTTGCCTAGCACAGAGCCAAGTTTCTATCTCATTGAAGTCAATGATCAGTTCCTGTTGACTCCAGTGACACCAGGATTTTTCCCATGTAGCTCAGAGTTGTATCTGAAAGTCCTCCTTCCTGTCAAAGGCAGTGTGAAAAAGTTATTCAAATGTCCATTTACAAAGAGACAGAAATCACTTTACAATGGTTGCTTATTATAGAATTTCTTCTACGCGAATAGCAAGGAACCATTCCACACTATTGAAAGCTTTTTCTTTCTAGTGATACGCAAATAAACTCAGTAACATAAATTGTATTGTCTTCTGAAATGACAATTCTTGTTTCGAAAACAATCTTGCAGCCTTCAAGGATTTATTTCTGCAAGATGCTGACTCTCCCCCTACCTTGACTCACACAGTTGTCATTAGGATGAAAAAATCGTCACTTACAGTGGTTTAGAATTCCCTAATCCTAAGAAAGCCAGTTTTAACTGGGATGGTGGTAATTATGCAGAAGATGTTCTGATCCACTGATCAATATATAGCTGATTAAAAAGTCAAAGTTTTTGATGTTTGGACAGATAGTGGATTTTTCTAAGTCTCTTTGGAAGGAGCAACTACTTTTACTGTTTTGAAAATACACAGTTACCTTTGCTAATTGATTAATATTTTCTCTTCAACTCCATTTGGAAAATGATAAAGAGTTTTGTCCCATATGTACATATCCTGTATGCTGTAGCTGAATTTATTCAATGGCTATATTTAAGGACGAATCCTTCAATCTGCTGTCCTGTGCATGGTGTTCTACTGACAATTCTCTTACTACTGCAAACTGACCTTAAAAAGTTTTATAATCTTTTCTGCAGTGAAGAGCAGGAATTTAAATTGTGTGTAAGAAAAACACTGTCTAGGCTGAGCTCTAAAGAATGTTAATAGGAGCAGAGCAGAGTAATCCTGCCAGTGGTATCACCAAAGGCAGGATTTTAAACAGGGAAAGTGAAGTCATGATGTTTAACTTACTGGTAACCACTAATCCCTTTTAGGATTTAATATTTAATTATTGCAGGGTGTCAATCAATGACTGGGTCACCACGTGCTACACAGACAGGTCTGCCTGGCAAGACTAAAGCTAAAACTAAAGCTTTTGTCTGGCACATGTGAATTTTAGGTTTGATAGTTGGTGGTTATGAAACCATTGCTCAAAATTCCATGAATAATTCAGAACATAAATTTGTTTGCAGCAAGCAGCCCAGAGGAAAGAGTTCCTGAATTGCTTTTGTAATTTTCCATGAAGCACACGTGACTTTGCCAGGAGATAACACACTGAGATAAAATTCACTGGCTCTGGCTTTTCAGTTCCCCTTTATATCTGGGATGAGATTTCCATATCCTCTAACTCTGCTCCCAGAAGGGTGCTGCTACTGGAAATGAGCTTTAAACATGGAAATTCCAAATGAGCTTGATTATGTCACCCCTGGTTTCAGAGGTGCTGCTATCCTGCTTTATTCATCTAGGTGAAGCTGTAGTCCCATTCGTTGAAGAAGCCTGTTCTAGCTTTGCTGACTACCACCTTAGACAGTGTCAGTCTGAAAAGGTATCGTCACCCTTGTGCAGACATCCCAATGCTCCAAGCAATTCAAACCGAAGTTCCCCTGATGTAACTCTGTATTCCACTGTGGGAGGGAGAAACAGCAAAGGGTTCTCTTACTGCGCTTTGGAGCAGAGCTGGCAGCAATGGCTGGCTCACTTCCTGATCGCCTATGAATAGGTTCCCTTATGTATGGGGACTGAAGACGTGGAAAGACATACATTAAATACATCCTGGGAACAAGGTGTATGTCAGACAAGGCTGCAAAAAGCTAAACTTTGTTTCCCAATAGTCTTCTGAGAATGTGCATTAGATGTGTGCTACAGGCAGTCCTAGGTTAAGCAGCTCTGAAACTGGTCCAGAATCAGTTTACAGCACCCCAGCCCAAGGGGAAAGTAGGCAGTGAGAGCCAGAATCTCTGACCTGCACAAAGGCAGACTAACTCTGAGTACTGTGCTAAAAATATGTCTGAAGTTGTAAAAAGTAAGACCGTCCTTCAAAATCAAATTCTTTACCTGTAAAAAACAGAATTTCTTGCAAAACATCACTTTCATTAGAATATGCATTCTTTGTACAGGTGCAGCAAGCTACCTTTTGTAATTTCCTGAATCAAGCAAATATGGAGTATGGATTATAAAACTTAAATAACCTTGCAATGAAATCTTTCCATAGCGTAGAAGATTATGAGGAAGCTTTGATAATACAAAAACCTGTATTCACTGTACGAAAAGAAAAAAATTTAGTGGCCAAAAGGATTTTGCAATTGTACTAAAACACACGAGACTTGAATTTGACACTTTGTCAATGTCGTTATTTTTACCAACCTCAATATATCAGTGATAGCCATTTAGGATGGGAACAACAATATATAAATTTAGACCATCAGTTTATCTTCACACATTTTTTCAAGAGACCAGAGGCATTCTGTCTGTTATTTCATTCTGCCAATCTTCTACTGATTCAGACTCTTCCTTTCAGATTGTATTCCCATACTTGAAGCATTTTAAATGGGGGAATGAAATATGGGACCCTCCTGTGCTTCCAAAAAATAGTGTCCAGGAGCAAGGGAACAGTAATCTTGGATGTGATGCGTATGCAAATACATCTATGAATTCTTTCATTGCTCCGTGAAGCTGAGGTATATATCCCCAGTGGACACACATTTCTATACATTTTGGAAAGCGTAAACATTTATCTTTTTCTTTTTCTGTTTAGTTCCTAGCTTTTCATTAGAATTTATTGAAACAAGAATCATAGAATCCAGTTCAGTAATAGATTTTCTCTTGACTTATTTCAAGGTCATTTGAATTTTTTTGAGCTAAGACTTTAGCTCTCCATAAACTAGTCTGCAAGATATAATTTCATCTCTGTAACACTCATGTACTTCACTTGTTGAAAGTGTATTATGATCTGCATAGCTATTCTCCTTGCGTGTTGATATGCTTATCACATAATCAAAAGTAATGATCCAAATTCAAATTTATCAAAGACACATGGTTAGTAAGTACTTTACTACAAGCTACACTGATTACATTTACTTCTTTTTCAGGTATCAGATATGAGCTTTCAACTAATTATTTCAGAGTTTGCAAAATGCAAACTACATGAAGGCAATGAAAATTATAATATTATTTATATTGAGGCTGAGCAGGGGTGGGATGCAAATAATTATATGAACATGTGGCATACACAGGAGGTCTTCCAATCAGAGCCTGCTCTTTCCAGGCAGGCTTCTGGTGAATTTATTTTTAATCTATTTGGCTTTTTAATTCAGGCCTGAGTGCAATTTGTCTAATTTCACGCAATTAACAGAGGTGCTTATGTTAGGATTACAGCCACCCTAGGCTCCTTTAATAGTCAATGGAAAAACTAAACACCTCTAGACAACATCTTAGCTCATCAGACTTCACAATTTTCCTTCAGAGGTGCCTCTTCCTCTGTCTTCCTAGCAATGGAGGGATCCTGAGGAGCTAATATTCCTGTCTCCTCGGTGCTTTACTGCAGTGGGATTATTCCAGGCCCTGCCTAGAAATGGGAGTTTGTTCAAGCTCGATGGAGCACAGCCAAAAATAACATCAGTGTGAATAACATGAGTCCAAAATTCAATCTCCTTGAAAGAAATAACTTGATTTTGGTTTGTGATTTGCACGTAAGCCATTCTGAAAACCATTCTTGAGTCAAAAATGTCCTAAGCTATGTTGTAATTGTTACTTTGGCAATGATTAAAGTTACAAATCACTGTTGCCATATTTCTTCTCTTCTTTCCCACATTTCATGGTAGTTCTCATCATTTGATTGCATAGTAAATACCAGGTAGTGGCAGTCTAATTATATGATAATTACTATAAATGTTACAAAGTAAATAGAGCCAGTGTCAGTTACATGGTTATTCTTAGCCCTACTAAGCATTTTACCAAGTAATCTGCAGGAACATGCAATTATCTTATCACCTTTTCACTTGCTTCCTTTCTGCTATATCAAGAAAGGAATTTTCAATTACCTTCTTGACTTCTAGATTCTTCATGGCCTCTTTACACTTTTGCTAGTTGCTCCCCCATTGTCTCACTCTGCTGGTGAAAGCCCAGTCTGTTCTCTGTCCTTTCCATTTGATTGCACACATCAGAATAAGACAGTGACTTCTCTATCTTGTCATATTAACATTTACAAATGCATACACTAGCGTTTTTTATTTCTAGGTAACCATTCAAGCATAAATAAATTTCTGCTCAAGTTCATGCTCTGAGAAGACAGAGAACCATTAAGGATGTTTCCTTTAGAAACAAGCGGATAAATAGTGCTGTGCAGAGGTTGCTGCACCTTTGCAAGCAGATACTAACACTTTTGTATTGTAATTCCCACTACTGTGCGTTTTGAGACTATTTTCATTTTTGTTACAGCTATACCTAGGATTTTCACAGCTCATTGTCAAGATATAAACTTGCCTCTTTGTCCTGCTTTCCCCCTGCTTATCCATTTTTCTTTCATCTGTTTCTACCACATGTTTTTTTTCTCCTGCTCATATTTTGCCTCACAGGTTCTTAACTTTTCTGCTCCTTAGCTGATAGATAAGGATCTGATGCCTGAGGCAAACAATTCAATAATTAGTGTAGGACGGGAATAATGAAGTCAACAACAAGAAACCTTGGGGATGCTTCCTTAAAAAAAATACAAAAAAACCAAAAAAAAACCCCCCAAAATCGAACATCCAGAAACCTACTTTGCTCCCGCAAAACCAGCTTTGCTATGTGTGCTCGTGCTCTTCTTGCATTCTCCATACCTGCCTCGTGACATTCATCCAGATGTCCCTCTGCTCCACCCTGCTTGAAAAGGTTGTGCAATCTGACTGCTCCTTGCAGGACACAGTACTGGAAAAATCCAGAGCAAATAGGTGAACAGGACCATTCAAGTTAATCCCTTTTTGGGTCTGTGCTCCCAGTATTAACTCTTATATGGCTACCAGAACTAAATGATTTAGGCTATGGGAAGGGTTTGCGTCCCTTCCATAAACAGTAAAAATAAAGTAATTGAAGAAATAATACTGGCAAATTTGTATGGTAGAGATAAGACGGGCCCCAAATGTTTCATCTGAGAAACAGCAAATTACTTCCTATCCAAAATTTTCTCATTTTATTAACTTTCTCTTACAGCGAATTCTGGTATCTTTTGGAATTGACAGATTCTGGGCTTTGTAAGATTAATTTATTTCTACAATAATTTTGATTAAAATATTAATTCTTACTGGAGTTCTGCACTACACATTAAAGACTGCTTTTCTTTTGATGGCCAGCTGTTTGTGACTACCTGTGTGTCAGACAGAGTTTGCACTTTCACAAATTTGAGATTTATTCCCTTGGCATTAGTCTTACACGTAGTTCTTCAACTCAGTTCATCTTAGCCATATCTCATCTGGTCTATCAACAAGATAACAATAGATCACGACAAAGAATAGGAAAAAAATTACTCTACACAGCAGCAATTTATATCTCATAGTTAAGGTTCAGAAGCAAAAAAGTAAATAGAGGTCAGAGAATCAAGCAGTAGGAAAAAATGTTGCACTGTACAATGAATTTCACAGGTAGAATCTTAAAAGATGGAGTTAGAATTTACTTCTATTTTACCTCTAAATATATTCCTATAGCAAAGAAAAATGTGCAGAGGAAGAATATGAGTTTCATTGGCTCTACGGTGGTGCAAAACTATCAAAACCTGCAAGGAAAGCTATTAGTATCACCTAATGTTACTCAGGGTGGCCTCGAGCCAAATGCAGGCTGGACTCCTTGTACAACTGCATAGCCACCACATCTCTGACCACAGATACTGCTCTCCCCAACACATCTGACGTAAGCTTTTTTCTTCAAGAGCCTGTGTGTTTTCATCCTACCTATCTTGAACAATGCTATGGCTTAAAGCAGAAAAACAATAAAACAAGCTACTCTTCCTGTTATACCATGGGGAATATTCAAATGCCACTACATTTGAATCGCAGTCTGAAGGTCATTTGGTTGATTTCCATGCCATTGATCCCAAAAGGTATTACCGTAACAAAGCAGTTGCACCCTCTCTCTCAATAGGGGTTGCTGGGAACAGGTCTCTTCCCATAAGAAGGTGTCACCTTTCTCATGCTGCAGCTGAAGCAGTGTTAAATTAGCATCAAATATGAAAACCAAAAACAAAGAGCAACGCACCTGAGGAAGGTGTAAATCATCTCCTTTCTTGCCATGACAGAGAAGCGCAGCCAGTCAGTAGGGGATGTATGTATTTCCACAGTTGTTCAACTCCCATTGAGTTGTTTCCACATGGGAAGTTACCCAGCGCTTAGGTAACCTCTGCTCAACATGGGGAAGGCCAACAGCATCTGAGGAACGCTTTCTAGATCTCAGACTCACTGCCTATGGAAAGTCAAGACTGTTTCTTATGTTCTTCACTACTTCATCATGTTTTGGTTTCAACAGTTCAAAAATCCAACTCCCATCACTTCCTTCAGAAAGTTATTCTGGAGACTGATGTCTACCAAGGTTGAGGGGTTTCCCTGATTTCTCTGGCACTTCTTCCTTGCTGACATTTTTCTTGCAGTTTAAATAGGAACAGCAATTGCTGAATTACTTCACTACAATATGTATACAATAATTTGTGGCTCATTTCCACTCCCATTAACAAGCTTTTCAACACCCTTAAGTAGTAGGAAAGAAAATATTTGCAGCTATTAACAAATGCAGCATTTAATGACATTATAACCCAGCCTGATCAAGGCCTTTTACTAGATATTGGATTGCTTGTTGAAAGTCAATTTTATAACAAAATAAACATCAGCATGACATAAATTTCACTGGTTTAGTTTTCAGATGCAGTTGTATATCATATTACTCCTCAGGGGTGAAAAACATAATGTGTGCAAATGAATTTAGATACACAACAACTGATTTTCCAGTGATGATATAATTAAGGCAATAAAAAACTGCCTATATGTAACAGCTACTGTGGGAGCACCTCTCATGATCTTATATACACAACAACCATATTCTTTTTTTCTTGGTTTGCTGTAACACTTGTCTTTTTGTAAAGCAAGCAAATTATTCAGTGTCTAAAAAAGTTTCCAAATGACTGAGAAGCACAATAATTAGACCACTCTGACTCAAATTTTGCATTAGAGAAAAATAAAGATTGCTGAACCAAAATACATCCTATTTGTTTGATATAAGTATTTGTTTTCGATATGTACGCATGTACGTCATGGGAACAAAGTGAGTAGTTTTAGCATTTTGGCTTTCAGTTCCTTCTCAAGATGATCACCTGATGTCTGAAACAAGTGCCTATTAGAGCCTCTCTAGTTCCTAAACAAAATATTGATCCACTTTGGCTTCACTTGGGATTAGGACTGTACGAAGCACGCAGAGTGCAATATTTTCTTTTGTATCGAGGGAGGCTTCACAATGTAGTGAAGTGCAGCTTTTTTTTGCTGCTACCAAAGGAAATGACAAAGAGCTGCAATTATGGGCACCATTCAACTTCTGTTCTCGCTGTTTACCTGAGAAAGGAGAAGATAAGTGATTGTGGCTTTATAGCACTAGGTCAGAGATAGAGGGCTGCTGAGCAGTGTAAGCCCGAGCATGGAAGGGGCAGGAATAAAGACACCTAAGCGCTAGAAGCTGAGCTCCATCACTGAAAAAAAATCTTAGCTGCTATAAAATACATTTCGGAATCCATGAATAAGAATGTATAGACTAAGAATGTATAAAAACTGCACTTTAAACAGGGAACAGTATGTAATTATTAATAACTTGAACTTCACTCTGTAGTATGGAGAACTATTTCCATAGGTATTTGGAGCCACTTTTTACTCAAGTTCCACATGCAAAATTTTACAGATTTTCCTGGGAATTTTGATACACTTAAAAAAAAAAAAAAAGATAGACTTTCTGAAGCAGAAGAAAAGGAAATTGTTTCCCTTCACTCACATAAACTGTGCAAGTACAATAGTTACTAACCAAGGCCCATCACAAGACTCCTGTTAAATTTCTTTACCAGTACAAAACTGCATTTTCTGGAAAAAATATCTGCTTTCAACACATATGTTGACACTCTGTTAGAAAAACAAGTGCCTGAAAAAAGAAACCTTTGAAGTTTTGAAAATGGAATATTTTCTCTGAAAGACAAAAAATTTCAGCTCAGTGTTATTTTCTGCTGTGACTTATGCTCTTTAATTGACTTATAGCTCATAAATCACACAACATGTCTCCCATCTTCATTAAGAGGAGATAAAGAGATGAATTATGTCAGAAAGAGTCGGGCTGGAGAGCCCATTAAAGTGGTAGAATAGGGCTGTAAATCCTGAGCAACAATTATAAGAGTATGTTCATTTGGCATGTGCCACAGTTTAGAAGAGAATACTTTGACATGTTTCAATTCTGGTTTAGTGACTGAAAAATAGAACCTTTCCTCTTTAAAACAGTGATGTTTCAAGGCACACTGAAATCTTTTCTAGTATTTACCACATCCTTGCCTTTGAATCTCTGTTTATGTAACATACATATCCACAGTGCACCACCCCGCACAGGATGTAATCCGTGTTTTATTCAAACTAATATTCCCTATTATCAGTTGAACTATCAACTCCATTATCTTTGGAGCCTTGCTTTGCTTTCATTAGAGATGCTCTGGGAGCCTCCCAGGTTCAATTTGCTGATGTTCCGTGTCTCAGATTAGACCCACTTCACAGCTGCCAAACAAGCAGAGGCACTTTCAGAGCCAGTACCATGAGTAACATAGATCTGTAATATGCTGTTACAGAAAAAAAAATCGAGGCTGTGAGGGTGTCATTACTTTAATGCAATCTCATTGCTTACACCTCACTGTTCTTCCTTGCCAAAAAAATAGGTCTTTTGGGGGTTATCCTAAAAAGACATTCTGCTTTTTGTCTGCTCCACTTCCGATTTTATTGTTTTAAAGACTCTCCATAACGTCCAATTCTCCCTCAAAACAGCTTTCAAAATAATATTAGACACAATGAAATCTCAGGTTGCAAATCCCAAATAACTTCAAATTCATACAGTCCTGCTGGGCCCAGTCAGTACACACTTAAATCTGCTGCAATATTTCCATTCACCCAGAAGACTGTTTCAAAGCTTCACAAATTCAGAAGTGAAATATATTTGCTCTTCATCATTTTCTGTTCTCTTGCTATAAAACTTCAGTCTTCTGTCAGAAGCAGAAAAACAATCAGGCAATTTTGATGACTACTTATCATCTTTCCATGATAGTGTCTTTGGATACTTGAGAGCAGAAATCTGCCCCACTGCCTGTGATCATTCCTAATTGTTTTTTAATGCCAAACATGGTTGGAAATATTTCATAAAGTTAGTAAATATTTAAAAAAACTCATGAATTTTCACAGTGCTTTATTCCACTGTGACCCTCGGTTGCCTCCAGTGACATTGTTATAAACTATTTTTCAAAGAGTTGAGATTGTATGTGCAATCTTATTAAAATCTAAGTTGTTCTTCTACCCACAGGAAGAAACAAGGATTTAACTCAGCAATGTGATTACAAGAGCTTTCAAGTTTTCCAGGCCTTTTATAATATCTTATGCCCTCAACATGTCAGAAAGAAATGTTTATTCAGTTTATTCTCAGTATCCTAGCCAATTCAGTAGGTGACATGATAACAAGGAAACACCAAAAGCTTGGACACACAAACCAGACTTTGTTTTCAACAAAATGCTGGTGCTTTGTGGTTCTCAGGGTGTAATGTCCCTGTAGATAGAGGCACATTTAGAGTGTGGTTCTTTATTACTTTGTACAGCTCTTGCAGCGGTGCATTGTTCCAGCAGCCCTAGAGTTCACAACTGAGATGGTTTTCTTTTGTTATGAGTTTGATTGTTATCTGTGACAGTTTTCTTTTGTTTTCATTAGGATTATAAGCAATGGGAAGTACAAGAAATGCTGACTCCTGAACAGCCTTACAGCTGTAACAACTGATTTTAAAATAATCCAGAATTCTAGACAGATACTAAGTCCTAATGGTCACAGATGATTCTCAGGTAACCTTATTCCAAGGGCAACAAACACAATTATAGAGGGTTATATTAAGGAAGCCTAATGCACTTTTTGCTTGCTTCATTGCTTCTAAGGACTACGACCAGAAAACAGCTTACACAAATAATCAGTGATTCTGCTACCACTAGGAAGGGAAGTGCCAGCTTTCTTTTCTGCATTTACACTGATGGTGTAAAACGTCTGTCCATATCCACCAGCAAGTACCAGAGATTTGTACCTGCTTTGAGGGCAGCACCAGAGGAGAGGATGTATGAATCATGGAAATCCCATCATTTAGGTGAGAAAATGTTCCCCAGCATGAGCAAGGGGTATGCAAGACCCAGTTATGTAATTTTCTGTCCAACTTGGAAAATACAGTTTGATTTGCTACAATAGGAACAATAAGCTCAGAGGTTTACTACTCCCAGAAGACCAAAGGATTTACTATCGAGGTTAAGTTGGATAGTGTACTGAAAATACAGTAATTATAGTAACAGGTATAAAAATCATAAATTTTTTTTCATCTACTGATTTTAAAGACTGTATTAAAAAAAAAAAATAAAGGGAAAGGCAAAATGGATTATAGAAGCTTGGAGAAATGAGAAAACATAAGCATGTCCGGAACCAAGTTAAGAAGAATTAAGATAACTATGATTTTATCTGGAAAACTTCGAAGAAAATATGACTAAACATTACGGACCATTTTGTGAGAAAAGGTGACTAAAATTTTCACATTTACATTTGCAAGCAAAACTCCTGCTCAAAGTCTCAAGACAAGACACAAAGCGTTAGACAACCAGTAAGTCTAGCTTCTAGCCAGAGTGGGGAAAACAATAACAAAAGAGATCATCTATAACATTTTCAAAAGTGCCAAAGCGATAAAGAATCATAAGACCCTCTTACAAGATAAAAGATTTTCCATCAGCTTTAGTGGAAATCAAGTTGAAGTGTATGAAGTAAAAACAATTAAAGATAACTTCCTCCTCTGGGGCTCCCAGTGCATCCCAGGCTTGGAATCAACAAGCTCCGGTTGCAAGCTCCACGTGACATTGCTTTTTTATTCAACATTTGTCCCATTATATTTTGTAATAAATAAATACAGAGAAAGAAATTTATTTATTTCTAGATTCAAATATATCTTCTCAAATGCTGAGCTTTGTGTTTAAGACAGATTTTCAGAACCATCCTGCTGAAACCACGCTTTTTGAGCAAAAGGAGAACCTGACATGATGGTGAGTACTTCTTTTCCAGAAAGTAAAATCAGGAATTGAAATGTGCAGAGAATGCAGGTTAGACTAAAGTCTAAAAAAAGCACAGTTCTGAATATATTTTCTCTCTCTAATGCCACAAGCAGTCAAAACAGAAAATTCTAAACACTAGGAAGAAGCGGAGGTTCATAGTGGTAAATACCAGGTTGTCACTTTCCTAGTGACAGGTTTCATCCCCATCTTAATTATTTATTTTTATATAAATCTAAATGTTATTCTTTATTTAACACAATATAAAATAATAACATCATCATGAAGGCTACACCTGCAAAAGCTAGATATAACTATTCTCCCCAGCAGCAAGTCAAGTTACTGGGACCACCAGTTTATTTTATACCTGAAATTTTTCTTCTAACCGTTATGTTTTGGGCTGTTTTTTCTGTTTAGAAGACAAATTACTGCTGTGCCATGAGGGTCAGGCCTTGACTGCTCACGCAGCTCAGCACTGACTGATGATTCTGAGTGGAGACGATGGAGCTGCCCGTGGAATGAGTGATCTGATCAGCTGATCAAGGAGGCAAAGGCTGTCACCCTGTTTTGAACTTGCAGTAATAGCCTTTATTTATTACATTTTAATATAATAAATATGTTAAATGCTATGGGCTAATCACAGTGCTGATCATTGACTTCTAACTATTTTAAGAACACTCACAGACAATTACTACATAGTTACAGAGCATAAGGTTACTAAGCAATAAAAGCATACTAAAGAGCAAGTGAAGCACCATCAAACAATGAGAACATGTCATACTAAATAATAGTGTTGGAGGTCAGAAAGTATAGTCCACCTCTATCCAAAGATAAATTCATTGATTCATTATCACAGTGATGTGATTGCTCTTATTACTTCAGAAATCATTAACAAACAGAAGTTATAGCAGAAGTACTGAAGGGCTATGAGCTGCGTATAAAATGCTGCTTTTACCCTGCAGATACCAGGTTTGCAGGTGTGGTGAGTCTGGTGCTTACTTGCAGTTAACAGGAGGCTTTCCTGTCCTGTTAAGTCCTAATCACCTATTATTAGAAGCCTCTCGCAGTTTTTCATGCAGTGCTCATCAATGTGTGAAATTAAAGCATGAACAGATCAGTATGGGAAAGTGAGGTTCACAGAGTTAATTTATGAATAAATTATAACAGTGATGCTGAATACATTAAAGGAAGGCTGTTCAACCTGCTTAAATGAGCTACTAGTACTACTTTGAGGGCTGAAACCAGAATGGCTGAAAATGCAGACTGGCTGGAATTTATTGAAGTCAGGCAAATATTGGCGACTTACTAAATACAGACCATTAATTGCATTTTGCTGGGATGTTTACTATAAAATCACATCTTTAAACATGAAAAGACAGGATTGTAGAAACTCAGTTTTTATTGTTAAAGATGTACAATTTAAAGACAATGTTTTAAGCTATAGAAATGGTTTACAAATAAACTGTACTTTCCTGCTTAAGTTATTGAAATCAACTGTTCCATGTATAGTTGTAATGTCTATGTGTTAGGAATACAAGTGCTTTAGCTCCTCAAAAAAAGGCATGCTGGAGTAAGTAAGAAGTAGATATACCCTGTTAAGTTAGTCTCGTGCTCCCAAATAAACCAGAGCACTCATACAGCTTGGGCTCATAGAGACTATGAATGACACATGGTGTCAGGAGTAAAATGAAATGGAAAAAAACAGTAGCATGGAAGAGAACTGCAGCTAAATGCTCCATTAGACCTGAAATCCTCTGGAAACTCAAAGCATCAAGGAAAGATTTCAGCCATGCACAGAGTACTGGTAGGAAGACGATCAAAAAGTAGCCAAATTTCTGATAATGGAAGGTTCTGTTACACTTATTGGACCTAGACAGATAACAGGGCATGTCAAACCAATTTTGTTGGAAATGGGATACATAGCATAGTATTGTCTGACATGATTGATCGTTTATCTACCCTCCACTTTCAAACGGAGTGGTGGGCTTTGATAGTGTAATAAACGGTTATTTTAGAGCACTGCATAAAAAGTATTATGTGGATATGATGATGAAAAGAAAAAAAGATAAGGTTCATCTCCTCGTCCTCAAAATGCTTCTAAAATGTGCTCTTGTTTTCCCTCCTGAGCCATTCCATGAATATTGACAAGCAGAATGTATTAGGTAAGAAAGTTCTGGAAAAAGTGGAAAATTAGAGGTAGATGATTTCCCAGAAAATTATCCTTTAAAATTATCATAAGATTAAAATCATAATAATTTAAAAAATGGCCACATAATTTTAAAACTGTCGTCCTAAGTCCACAATTAGTGGTATGATGATGGAGATCTGTGCCTACAGAAAAGCTGCTGGTAAGCTGGGAGATACACTCAAGCCCAGCACCTAATGAAAACTATCTCAGAGGTTTACAATTACTAAACGGAAACACTACCCTTCAGTTTTCTAGGCCATAACAGTAAAACAACACAGATTTGTGATTAAATCATCTTAGAGAAAAATAAACACAGTTATTTCTCAAGTTAGAGTAAGGGATGGATTGCTCACTACAGGTTTGTCGACAGCAGGTGCAGGAGGGATGGGAGACCATTTTGAAAATTGTTCACTCAAGTTTGCATTAAGTACAAGGCTAATCATACGTGAGCTAAAAATCAATACCGAGATTCTCTTTCTTCCTTTTGCGAACTGGAAGATGCTGACCCTCAGATTCTTCTGAGCTTTGTCTTACTCTCATCCAATTTTCCTTTTCTACCCATCTTAATGATCTTGATTTTTTGCTCGTTTTGTTCTCATTCACAGCAGTTTTCCTATGCCTCTATAGATTCCAGTCTCCATGTTAATGACACCAGTGACTGTCCCTCTCTTTTAATACCTTAAATCAAAATAGGGTCAACAGTAGACATGCTTTGGAGACTAGAATTTGAATTTTCTCCAAGTACAGTGAATCTGTTTACTCTTGGCTAATAACATTATTTTTATATACTCCTGACTTCCTGACTTTTCTTAAAAAAAATAAAACGGAAGAAAGGAAAATGTACTAAAATCAGCTAGCACAAGTATAATCCAGCATGCTTCAGTGGGAAGTTTAAAAGAAGTTTTTGGTTGTGCTGAAAGTGTAAATGTTAAAAAACCAATTTGATAAAAACATTATCACAAGTTTTAAACATCCTACAAGACATATAAGACTATCATTCTTAAAAACCTGCAGACTTCCTAAAACATTTTCAGGGTAATGTTCTGAAAATGAAATTAGACTGACATAAAAAATCTCCACAGCTCTGCTTCAACAAATTTTCTTTCAAAAAATACCACACAGTAGTATTTTGGTATTTTGGGAAGACAAGATATGCTTTTGCACTTTGAAAATGAACCTTTTGTTTCATTTAGAAGTTCATACGTAATGGAAACTAGAATATTGGATATAAATTCATAATTATTTATTTCTCAGTATTTTAATTGATCAGACAACAATTTAGTATTTTTATTCTGCTCTGATGTTGAATGAAAACTTTTTTAAAAGTGTGAAATTATGTGCAAAAACATTCCTATTTCATCAAAGTAATAATTTACTGGATGTCAAGGTAATAGCTGAGTTGAAGCCTTTTCAGAAAGGCTGGCATTTTTCAGAGGTAAAAAAAAAACCAGGATATAGTGCCAAGAAGTACAGCTAGGCAAGGATGAAATTAAAGACATGTTATGAAAAACAAGAAAAAAATAATATGAAGAAAAAAAAGCACGAGAAGGTATTTTGCATCACAGCTTTCAGCGTGATTAATGAAGCTTGGTACTCTGGTGCACTGAAAACAGAAGACTTCTACTTTGTGTCATATTGTCTGGTCTGGTAAATTTGGAGACTGATTTTTAACATATCTGATAGTTCTCTCTAATTTTTGTTTTTAATCCAGTGGTTAGCTCTCTTTTGGTTGGAAGCAGGAATGTGTTAGCTGAAAGGACACAGCCACTTACCTTTCTTTCTGCTAGGACTATATTTATACTACCTTTTACCTTTCAAAGGAAATGTAATGCTGTAAGTTTATTTAAAAGCAAGCAGGTTTCTAGACATAAAAATGGAAACATTATCAGCTCTATTTGCATAAGTTGTACATACTTTACATTTTAAAAGCCTGTAACCCTCTGTGTACTCTCACTGTTTCATGTATAAAAGTACAACTTAGCGCACAATTAAATCATACAAAAATACATCAAAAGATCTAACGCTGCCTTGTATGACTTGTGAAATAATGAACATGTTCTGCTCACAGCCTCGGCTATTATAATGTTATTACACAGTCATTAAATTGGAGCTGTTATTCCACTGCTAAAATAACTGATCAATATCCATTACCATTCAGCGATGGTTGGAGCCAAAATGAGATTATATTGCAAATGAGCCGCAGACAAGGTAACAATCCCTCCACTTTGATATATTTTAAGGCATTCCCTAAAGCAGATAATTTCCCTAAGAGAGAGTACAACTTTTCTGTCGAGTCTCCAGCTAGGCAAACAACAATGTGCTTGAATTATAGAGAGCCTTACGTAGTATGGTTTATAACGAAATAATAATGTCCTAGGCAAAGATAACCACTGCTGGATCAATGACATTGTTTCTAGTTTCTACCTATTGAGTTTTATGTGTTCTGTAGTTACAAATGCTGTGTTGTGTCAAGCCTGTGCCTTATCAAAGAAAAGAACCAACTGCTGTTGGCTTGAAGTCATAATGTCTCTGAGGTAAATTTTAAAGCTTGCCTAAAAAGAAATAGAGAAAGAAGGGAGAGATCTCCTTAGAAGGATTTTAGTGTCTTTTTCTCATGAGACCCATGACAACCTTGTTTTTCCCTTTCTTCCCACTTACAAAGTCTGGTCAGACTTCTTCCAAACTGTGCTTGAGTGACTCCTTCAAGGCCCTGTCTGTCATTGACTTGAGGGTTCCAGTTTTTTGCTATTTTCTGTGTTATCTCCAGCTCATTAGCATATCTGGGTGTTTATTATTTATTTGGATTTTTTTTAATTTATGTTAACCAGATTCCTCACAAGACAGATGTCCTTACACCCAGGTATCCACATCTCCTTTACATTCCACATATCCTTACAATATGCAGACCACAACAGGATTTCCAGTTGCTTCATCTTGCATCTCTTTTCAGCTAGTCCTGCAGTTTCCCTATTGAAAAAAGAGGCTTCACAAGCATGTTAAACAGATTTGGACAATTTACTACTATAATATATAGTATAATATATTAATATAGTCAAACATAGCAATAAATGTAGTTTGCTACTATATCTCAAGTTCATTTTCCCTTCCCACTTCTTTTTCTTCCATAGTTACCAGATTTCATTCACATTTTTTCCCAGAGTGGCTGTTGTTTTAACATATACGGACAAAAAGGTCAGCTTCTTCCAAATAGCCCTTTTAGAATTAGAACTTCTATTTCTTTTTCTTTTGAACTCCATCTTCCATGATTTTGAATATACTTTTAGAATATTAATAACTGTAGCGCTCATTTATGCAGACCAGCTCTAAAAATATAGCTTTACTTTTGACACAATAATGACTATTTGGAAGCAAAATTTACCAGCAATTTTGATAGGATTACATAGGCATTTATATACTGAGTATTAATAGTTACTATGGCAGAAAGAATTTTTCCAATACTAAGACAAAAATATATAAGCCTAATACTTCCTTTTCACACACCTATACTCAATATTCCCGTGAGTCTTACTTTCTGTGACATTGTTCAATCTGAGCTCTGCAGTAAGGGTCCAAAAGACCTTGCTGAATAACAGAGGCAAAGAAGCCCAACTCCTCCATGGGCAAAAGGAGGCTGTTCTCTTTGTAATGCTACATGCCTGTAAAGCAAGAAGCTGTGATTTAACTCTCTGCAAAACAGACACATTTTCCACCTAAGCTATTCAGCAGAAAAAAACCCAGGTTGGATATAGGCTGCGCTCTGATGGTAATCTGTGCCAGTGCTCTCTTCTTTCTGACGTAAAGCTAAGGACTCGCAGTTCTCGTGAAATGTTTCTAGCCCATTTCCTTGGACAGGTCATCCCCAGCTTCTTATCTACCGTCTGGGTTGTTCTTTTGTTCTTCTCCAAAGCTCTTCCTTCTTACCGACTCTATTTGATATCTCCGTTTAGCAAGTACAACTTGGTTTACTCCACTGCTGCCTCTGAGACTTGAAAGGACTCTGCAAGAATAACCACCGTGTTTTTTCCTTCATCTCAAAATCTCCTCCTTTTCCCAAGAAGCCTTGAATAAAGGCACCACTAGATAGGCAGCTGGTGTCCTGTGACCGCTGTGCATGTAATAGCAGGCTTCACTGCTTCCTCCACTGCCTGACTGCCTATCTCACTTTCATCTTGTCCTGTATCTTGTTTGGGATACCACTGCACAAGCGCCAAGCCGCCTGGCTTGGCCACACCACCATCACAGTTGTACTGCAGACGCCAGTGGAAGCAGCAGGAGGCCGTACAGGAATAGGAACCTAAGATCGTATCAGGAACGGACTGGGGCAGCTACAGTGCGTGCTACAGTCACTTCACTGCTGCTGTTACCCATGCCAGAGCGAGTAAAGCCAACCTGTGAGGTCACAGCCCTGCCTTTGATTGCTCTCTAAACATACTCTCCGTTAAAAGCTCCTTGGCAGAACTGTGTACAGCAGCAAGAACAATTGGATCATAGTCCATGGCTACTCCGAGGCATGATAATAATACCAACATTAAGTAATAAACAATAGCAATAACCTTGCATCATCTGACAGCTCAAAGGCATATTTAATGCAAAAATAAATAAATCATTGTTATGAAGAGACTCTTACAGCCCCTTCTATACTACTATATTCTGCTTCATTTAATGTAAAGTACGTATCCCAGCCTGACAGCCTTGACAGCAGAACTGTCAGAAGATTTAGTGAGATTGTATGATTTTCTCTCTCTGATCAAACTAAGAACCAACTTGTCTTGGCAAATCTGTAACGAGGTTTTGAATGTTGACAGAAGAAAGGCACGCTGGGGAGAAGCGTGGGTCATAAAAGCTATCTAATCTAGCGAATATTACAATTCTTAATGAGTTTTGTCTTTTTGGGTTTTTTTCTTACACAGTTGTTTGTAGGCAGTTTTCTAGTCTTAGTTTATGTATTCTACAGGAATACATTAATTACATCTTAGCTTTCAGAGATCTGAGGGTTGATGCTGGTAGCAAAACTAGATGCTCCTATTTATGAGAACTGTTTGATCAATAATGTATTGCAGCTACACAGCCCATAGTACACTGTTACAAACATACAAATGGGATGCCTTCCTGCTGCAGATGCTCTGTGGTAGCTTGCTTTGCATAGCCTAGCACTATTCCACTCAAATAGAGGCCAGCGAAAATCTTGCTGTTTAATTGCAAGTCCATTAGAACAATACCAAAGTTTAAGTTATTGCAGTTACTGACATTTAAGCTAAAGAAGCAAGGCCTGAAAAGAAAAAAGGAAGTGGGATGCTATTTTTATTGCATGAAAAGAATAATTTTACGGGTGTCATAAGGACACTTCTATTCTTTCAGAGCTGCATTCTCATTGGCTTTGGCTGAACACAAGAAAAACATATAGAAAAAAAGAATTTAAGAAGACTTAAGTGAAAGAAGACCTTAATTCCCATTTAGTTACACCTGCCTCTTCAAGACTTCCTGCACTGAAGGAAAAGTGTAGGTGAACTGATGCTGGTAGATTGATTCTGTCTTTTATGACACGAATGCTTGCTGAACAGTATCAGATTCTGTCCGCATTACTTCATCAAGTTCAGTGGGTACAAATAAGAATAATTTCTAGTGTAATGCAATGTAATATAGACAGCAGGCCTATTTAGATTTGATGTTATTATAATACAAAATGAAAATTACTGCATTCTATTCAACAAGTAATAATGATCAACTGTAGTCAATAAATGCCTCAGTTTATAAGAACGGCTTAAATAGACTTAAGATATTAGGGCTAACAGATTAATGTTTTCTCTTTCATAGATGAAAATTCAAAATGCTTTTTCCTTCCCAAACTAATAACCTTGTTCCAAGGAATAACCTGGCTTCTTCATTACTTTGAGGTCTTAAATCAGTATTAAAATTCTTTCTGTAGTTATTAATCTGTAACTCTCTGAGCTGGATGCAAGAACTTTTTGGTAAAATTCTACTGCTTTCGTTACACAGGAAGATGTAACAATCTCTTTTAGTTTTGAAAGTTAATAATCTTAACTTTCATGATGTTACATACATAAGCAGCAGAGTCAACAAACTTTGTCAAGATAAATGTTGTTAAAATAGAAATCCTTTTAATTATTTCAGAAGCTAGGCAAAAAGCAATTAACGTACTGAACTGAACCTTTTGCTGCCATTGTTATTTCTAAAGGATTTTTTCATTCAGTCGATTTTGTTACGTTTATTATTTTGCTCTATCTTGCATGACTTCCATTGTCTTCATAAATTTTCAGCCATTTGATCAGAAATTCACATAGTCTGTTTTACTCAACAGATGGTAACTGAATGGACATTGTGATGTTTGATAACAATTCAGAAAATAATGGTTTTCTGATGGGTTTTGGATATTTTAAAGTACATTTGATTATCAAATCTGTCTTATGAACTCAGAAAATTTAATAGGTAAGGCTAGTCACCCTTCTCAGGAAAGTCAATATATTAATGGCCAATATCTGTTATATTTCCTTTAACATATTCCTTTTAGAACTTTGAGTCACTCAATTTCTGTTACAACAAATATAGATTCTGTGTTGAGATATACAGAGTTTTTTCTGTTATATATGAACAAAATTTCATTGCCAATTTCACTCTATAGACAGAACACATAAATTAAAGTTTAATGCCTGGCTGCTAATCATAAGTCTATTACATTAAATTTTAATTCCTTAAATACTGGTCTCATATATTTCTTTGTAAAATTATGTAAATTCAACCTTTGTTGCTTAGTCCTGCTGTTTTCCTAAAAGGCTTTTTTATATGCTTGGTTTTAACAGTAGAAATGCTAGACATAGTGTTTCATATCTCTGCAAAACTTTAGTTTATAAAGTAAAAATACCAGACAAACTGTACCTATTCATCTGGGTCTTCTTGCCTTCTAAGCACACCACTGATGTGTGCAGTGTTGTCTGTGGGATAACACCAAGTGATTGATGGTACTTTCTACCTACCTAAATGCCGTGTTATAAGTGTTTAGAATAAAATTAGCTTTTCTAATGGAGTTTACTGAAGTATGAACATCATCGGGGAGGGTATTAACAAAGTTTTTTGATGGTCCTATCCTGCTCCAGCTGAAGTTGTTGAAAAACGTCCATTAACTTTCAGAGGAAAGTTTAGGCCACAAGAAATTCAGTATAGAAAGTTATACAGCATGAAGATGAAATGGTACCATTCCAGTCTCCTTTATACCAACTTTTTACAGGTATAACTCTGTCAACATCACTGCAGCTGCTCCCAATTACATTGGTATATAAAGACAGATCAGGCCCACGAAGATTAGATTAAGACTAAGATTTAAAACAGTCACATGGATCATTACCTGATTCAATAATTCTCGGTCATCAAAACAAACAGTCTAATTTCTGCAGGATTACCTACATAGGCTGACAGATACCAAACTCAGTGCAAAGCAGTAGGAGTCTACAGTTTTTTCTGCATCATTGGTTTAATCATAGTGGAAGATCACATTATGGTTTTATGCATCCATATATACATTTAACATGTCTCTGAGGAGTTGGATGTTTATTACTTTGACCCTAAGTAAAAAGGGAAAAATGCTTCCTTTTCTTTTAGCTACTTGATCCTCTGTAGCACTGAGCACACTGTGGAAATGTCAAGGGCTTTGAATTGCCATTAAAGTCAGCAGCTTGAAAGGTTGAGTCATACAGACATTTATTTTATAGCAATTAATAACCTGAGAAATTAAGTCACTAATAAACTATACATCTTAATTAGAAGACACATCCTCACTTCAATTTAATTACTTTCTTCTACCACGTCTTCACTTCCATTTCATTACTTTCCTTTGCAGCTTGCATAACAAAGGTACAGATCCTATATAAGATTTACAATAGATTCAATTGTTGTTTTGTTGTTTGTTTATGTGAACCTTGATGAGAAGAATGATGAACACTAAGTGATCTATTTTTACTCCCCAGTTGACAGGCACAGTTCTCACTGCTACTGGAAGACACATCACAGAGAGTACTCCCCAGTGCTGTTAGTAAAGTATTGAAGCTACCCTGTATTTCAGACAGCTAGCTCTTTTTAGTTTATTCCTTCACACCTTTTACATCAATTTATGTAATAGTTTATCTTACCACATGTCCAATTACAATTGTAGGTTCAATACAGTGAAACAAACAGAACGGAAAGAGCTTCCTTTAAATACGAATTTCAAAGCAAGTCATGGACTAAAACATACCTCTTAACTTTTGAAAAAAAAGAAGGCAAAAAAAACCCCTCCATCAACCCCTTCCCCTGTTGTATTCTAATTAATTTACTAAATTAATGTAGCTTTTCAGGTTTTGCATAGATTTCTTCACTTTTTTCACTGACTCAGTGCTACACATATAGCTACCACACTGACTTTCATCCACTTTCATGCATACCTTACCACACTTACCTAATTTTGCCTTCACCAATCTCCTATTCAGATTACATAAACCAGCTTTCACACATTCATTTTGAATAAAATATCATCTCAGCTGTGCATCTCGCCCACAAGAACACATGGTCAGATTCTTCATGAACCCAGTTCTTTGAATTTGTAAGAAATAAGAGACAGTGAGCCAATCTTTCCCTGCTTTTCGGCAGGGAAAAATCTGTGCATAGACTAAATCTGCCGTCAAAGGATCAGGCACCAGAATTTCCAGCCACTCCTGTGCTCGTGAATGTTGCCTCTGACATGATACACCTCTTTTCTGCCCTGCTGATTAGCCTACATAAATGCCTACATCCACTTAGTGTTGGTACTGTCCCCCAACTGGCATGCTGTCGCCAATAATTAAATCAATGTTTCATATATCTTAGCCCTTCCCACACTGTGTGGTCCTTTTTTTATGGTGACAGCATGCCCCCTTTATTCACAGGCATCTTATTTCTCCATTTGCTTGTTCCAGGTGCCAGTGGTTTGCTTTTAAGTCTTCAGAGACTCTTGCGTATTGTAACAAAACTGCAAGAAACCCCTCACAATCTCATAAGCCTGAAGAGATCTCAGGCACCTCCTTAGCCTAACTCCTCAGTGCTCGAGAGAGGAACTGTAACCTCCTCATTCAACAAAGGCGAAGAAGGGCATAGAAAGCTTGGATCCAGAAAAAGACCCACCCCTTCAACTTTCTTGGTATGTTGCAAAAGGAAGCCAGGGTCTCTAAATCAAGGCCAAAGATTTTGCTTCTAGGCACCAACTTAATCGAAGTTTGTCAATGTGTTGCTACAGAATATTGCAGAACTAAACATATGAAAGAATTAATGGGCAGTCTTAGAGAATGGGTGCATAAGCGCCTGTTAAACCTAATGATCCTTTACCTAGGTCAGGAAATCTGCAGCTGCAGACTCTCATTTAAGGGGGGGGGGGTGAGTATGAGGGTGCTCTCTTTCCTACGCTGTTTCCCGAGACACCTGTTACGAATCACTTTCCTATACAGGGTGTTGGACTGTATGGGTTTTGTTGTGATCCTGTAGGGCTGTTCACACACAGTTTTGATGTTTAGACTAAGATACATCTCGATTTAAGATGCTCAGGATGCCAGAACAAATTCAAAAGAAGTAATAGTCATAGATGTCTAAAAGCAGAATAGTCCGCACTGAGGGTATTAATTTTCATCATAAATACTATCCTGGAGCAAAGGGCACAATTAATAGAAATGAGCTTTTTAGAGAAAAAAGTTTCTTTAGAACTTCATATAATCTTCTCTATCTCAATGAAATGTACATTAAAAAGCTTAAATTTATTGTATCAGAAGTCTACAATTATGGCAACTGAAGTTAAACATATGCACATACACATGTGTGTGTGGATTTCTGTAGATTTTAACTGTGAAAATATTAAGACATGAAGTGTTGATATTAAGGATTTACTAGTAAGAACCAAAAAAAATAAAAAAAAGAGGAGAAGAAAATACTATTTAAACAGTGGCTTTAATATTTCTCTACAATAATAGGAATTCCGCAAATACGCCGAGCCACTTTTGTCCCATGAATCTTCCTAGAGCTGGTGGATTTCTATTTCCTCTGATCTGCTGTGCACAAAACTAATAAAGTAAATCTACCCTCACAATCCTCCAGAGACAGTTAGTTTCCTGACATTTTAATGGCCCCAATTCACACCAGATTACTGTTGTTGTAATGTCAGAGCCATTCCAAAAATGAGGGTATTCCCAGTAGCCATGTATCTCATTGCTCGCAAATGCAAGGCCACTGATTTTTAAATAAGTATGTTGTAGGAATAGTGATTGGAGAGTGTTCTTTTGATGGTTCACCTCTTGAGTCCCAGACTACTAGATTTGTTCAAGCCAGTAAAATAAATGGAAAAAAAAATCCCTAGATTCACAAAAATATGTGCTTCATTTTTCAGAAACCTAAGTAGTGGAGAATCCTCCCTAGGAAGATTTCTAAATCACCTTGGGCAGGGCAGACACAGACCCCCAAAAAAGTAATAGGGCTGCAGTAACCCTTTACCTGCTGACAAGGAAAGGTTGTACACAGTTAAGCAAGCTTTCACAACCTGGCTGAGAGAGCACCTCTCTTTCAGCTCCCAAACAGATCTTGCCCTTTGCCTTTTCAGCATGGGGGTGAGAGCACGGGAGGGAGGAGGTCCTAGCATATAGGTAGGTGCTTGATGGTCATCCTCAGGGAGAATGGCACAAAAAGTGAGAAAATTTGGGAGTCCTGATATCAAACAGTAGCTCTATGAATGACTGAGCCATATGACTGACCAAAACAGACTAGCTCTAAACCAGGATTTACTTCACTCCCAGAAAACTCAAAAAAGCAGCATTATACTCTCTGCAGCAGGTGTGCAAAGGTCTCCCCAGATGACAAGTCAGTGTCCTGAAGAGATCCACTAATAGCAGGTCAGTCTGCTGAGCAGCCAAAGCGCAAAACTCCTTCAAAGAAGGCCTCAACAGAATTCTTTCTAGAAGACCTCTCTCTCACTCATGGTAGGGGGTTGCCCATTATAACATGATAATTTATTCCTTAGAATATCTCATGCCCTTCTTGGGTCGAGTAAATTCAAAATGACACGTTGCTGCCTCTGAGAGCTCTTGACTCAAACAGATCACCATATCTGAATGTGTCTCTTATTTTTTCCTGCCCCTATATTTCCTAGGAAAACCCTGAAGTAATAAAGCTGCTTCATTTTGAAACCGAACATTCCTCTGCTGAAATCCTGCTGTCCCTTGTACATCTCTGCCAGCCTCTGTGTTGGTATTGATTTCTCAAAGTGCATAGGAGCAGAAGAATAACAGAGTATATCATCTCTGCATGTCAGGTTCTACAGATATAACGAGGAAGGTTTCTCTCTCAGTTCAGAGCTGGTGATCATTCAGAAAACGCCACTGGTGAAAATTCATCCCCCTCTGTTTGAGCACTTTCGAGAGAGCAAGGCTTGCTCTTTGTTGCTTACCCGGGCAGAGCACAAAGGTCAGTGGTAGCTTGCCAGTAACATCCCGCATCCCTACCACAATATCATTTGCTCGCTGCACCCCGTGCCTAGAGCAGTGCTACCAGTTGGAAGCGCTTCTGGCTTTCAAACAGTCCAGCATCTCCAACCTGAGTAGCCACGATCTGCACTCCACTGAGTACCCGCAAATTAACTGTGCTCTGTCCTTCCTACAGGCTGCTATAGCATCTCCTGTGAAAAATCACTCACCTCCCAGGAACCGAGAGCAGCCCCTCCGGTGTGTTAGCTCAGATCTGGCGGATTTGACCCCTACTCATCTCTAGAAACCTTTAGGCCTTGAAAACACTCCTCTTTCTTTAGACCATCTTTTCATGTCCTTCAGTTTAGCCTATTAGGTTCTTCACGGGCCTTATTTTGGATGGTTACAGTCCATTTCCCTAAACATTATGTGGTCAAAATATTTGCTTTAAAACATTATTTTGCCAGTACATTAAATTCTGCACCAGGGAACTCAGACTCTTGGAAGTGATTTAGCCTCTGTTATTCGTTCTGAGGACAATAAAAGTAATAACTAAAGACAAAGTAACCAGGATAAATTCAAAAGATAATGAAAAGCATTCACAGATCTATATGTAGCACATTTCAAGCATTTTTCCACAAGGTATAAAAAAACCCCCTAGTGTCACAGGGTCCTCTGCTGCTGTCCTGTGACAGAGCGAGTGTACGTGTGTGTGATGGAGGGAGTGGGGAAGATGGGAAAAAGACAGATATTTCTGGGAGCCAGAGTTCCAGCTCAGGAACAAGAAAACTCCCCTCAAAAACAGATTTTCATTTCAAAATTTCCGAAATTCAGGCATAATGAATATTTGTTTAAAAAATGAAGATTTTTTTATTTAGTGCCCTGAATGTGACACCAGTCTAAGAAAAAACAGTATGCATCCAGGTAAGACTATCAAAGACATTTGTATATTTTTAAATGACAGGTGCAACTGAAGATCCCTTGTTTGCAAGGACTGACCTTGAAACTTCTAACAAGATTCTTCCAATATAACGTCTTTGATGGATAATGTAATAGGTGAGTTCTGTGATATGTCCTCAATAGGCTTATGGAACAAAATTTTAAACTTGTATTTTTACTTGTTATTATTTATTTACAATATAGTTGCTTTTACTAAAGACTACACCTAGAGGTCTCAAACGAATTGATTGCATAAGACTATTTTTAACACAAACCACCATCTCAATCTTTTTCCAATATTATTGTTGCATTTCTAACTTACTTTCTTCTTCTTCAGGCAAGTGTTAGGTATAGTATTATAATAAAAAAGAACTATTTTACCAGCAAAATATGCAATGAAAAGCTTCACAACAGGTCTCTTACAGAGAAATTTTTTTATGATTAAATACAATGTTCATGTTAGAAAAATGGTCCATATTAGAAAAATTAAGATAATTGAATGAAATTTATACTTAAGAACTGTTAATTAGCTGTTGAAACTGGAGAGCTCTCAACAGTAACAATAAAGAATAATGATAGAATAATGTAACAGAGTATTATAAACAAAATAATCTAGAATAAAATCAGACTTGTACCTAGGTGCAAAAAAGTTGTATCTTGTTTTATGTGCTTTAATTCTAATGTCCTCATGCTATTTTTCTTTACCTTAACAGTATTGCTGAAAATATGTTATTTTGAACTATTTTCTGTGGCTTTAAACTTCAGTAGATGGAGTTTGATTCTTCCACTGACAGATCATGAAACAGAAACTATTTTGCTGTTGGCTCATGATCAGCTCATTTTTCCAACATATCCACAATTATACCATTATATCTTGATTCCATAAAGACAAGAACTTAGCAGTCTCTCATTTTGTTTCCCAAGCATGCAAGTTTTACCTCAGAAAATGTTTGAAGCATTAAGTGTTACATATCTGTTGTGCTTTATTTTTTTTCCCCTCTTTTTTACTGTAATGTTCATTTGTGATGATTTCATTAAGGTTAACGAAACCAAAGTTTTTACCTGCAGTATTTTCTTAAGCTGAATATTCATAATGCTCTCTAGGCTCTGGATAAGTAAGGATTTTATTTTAATCTTATAAAAGGTGGCTTCCTAGGGAAAAGAAAAAAAATAATAAAAGAAACACAGGGGATTCTCAAGGTTTGCAGAAATGCTTGGGTTTTAAGTGTTCAGTGATGCAATCTAAGCACCTTTCTGACATCCTAAGCAAATGATTTATGGAAGGTGGGGGAAGAAACTCTTGCAGCAAAACACAGAACATCCAGGTCTGTAATTGTTTGTGTCTACAGAATTCCTGCTTGATTGTTGCTGCATTTTTTAATCAAAGTAATTTATTTTATGGTGATTTTAAATGATTATATCATGATCCTTTACTTTTAGTTTAAGTCTTTTCCAGTATTTAAAGAAGACAACACTTCATAGCTTTTGCAAATGTTTACAATCAAGAAAATTATGATTTCTCAAATCTAAATGTATTTAAGTATCTGATGTTGGAAATAGCTGACAACAGAGTAGATGCTTATCACATGTAGTAGGACACTTAAGTTATTCTTTCATCATGTCAGGTGGAAAATTTTAAATAATATTTAGCAGAGCCAGCTGAGGTGAAAGAAATATTTTCTTGTGCCTCTCTGAGAAATAATAGATTATTATCTAGGGCAGGAGGAAGAGAAGGCTTGGACAGAAGATGAAGAATTTCAAAAAGCTAAAAGAGGCCTCAATTCTTGAAGATGCCCAGTGTCAGTAAATGACTTTTCAAATTGTGTGTCGATGGAAATCAATAGGGCTAACGGGGGCCTGGTCACAGCCTTAGCTGTGAAGACCTAGCTAATTTCCTGGCTAATTGGAGCTCCCAGTACCAAAGCAGATTCACTGTACTAATGATTCCGCTATTTTGTTTTCAGAGTATACTTGCAGGTGTGAGTCCTGCAGAGAAAATAAGAGCTCAAATACTGTCATATCAAATCAGGACACTAATTTCTATCAGCCTTAATAAGAAGAGAATTAATGAAGAGAGAAACGCAGCTAGCTTTGTTTTGCAAGTTATTGTCAAAGTAGAAGCTGGGGCACTCCAATCTAAAGCTGCTGCTGTTTCTCCAGTACTTGTTACCTAAACCAGCCTAGTCTCACTGTAAGGCAAAGATCTGATCTAAAACTTACTAAAGATACTGTGCTTGTCCCCACTAATTTCAACTGGCTGTAAGAAATTTAACTTAGAAAGTATTTGGCTAAATGTGTAATCTGAAAGGGTCAGAACATTAATCCTGGTATCTCTGGGTCAAATATGATGGCTAGAGGTCAGTTTTTGTTCCTAAAGCTCTTAGTTTGAAACTGCAGACCACTGCTTGATTTTGGTAAATTGTCTTTACAAAGACCTTTCATTTTTCTTGTTTTGTTGATTGTTAATTTGTTCCATCAGAAGTGATACAGAGTTTGCTTAGTCTCGTTATTGAAGTTGGTGCTGTCTTAATAACCTTTCTCACAGTTCTTCCTCAGTCTTTTCCTCACAGTACAGAAAACAAATTTGTAAAGCTAACGCCCCATTAGTCAGATTGATTCCAAGTCATTAATGAATGCTAATTACAAATCAAGAATAAAAAAATGTATCCCTTCAACCATTTTGTTTCCTTCCAGAGACCTCTTTACAGCTTTTTGAAAGTTAGATAATTTCTAATATAAGTATGTTCCATCTCATCAGAAACATAATTTAATTATAATATAATATAATATAATATAATATAATATAATATAATATAATATAATATGATTTGAGATCAAAGTTCCTATAAAACAACATGATTTTACTACAATAAATGGTTTGTGTTTCATCTGTATTCATATTCCATTTCTTTTCTTCTGATTTTAATATGGTGCACACTAGATGATTGTTCACTGAAACACAAATTGTTATTCCAGTCAGAGAGTCCAATTGCCCTATACATCAAAACATTAAAACCTTTTAATTACTTGAAGGAAATAGGCAGCTTCCTTTCCCCAGCACTTCCTGAATGCAATAACATGAAATCTTTACTTCACAGCAATGTTTCATGTCATATTATTAGAAATCTGTCAAAGAAATAAGGACATGTAATTTTGATAATGGTAAAAACGGCAGGTAAGAGCATCAACAAATTCAGACATTATTGCTAAAGAAGGCGGAAACCAATAACTTCCATACAAGTATCTTAGATATCCTTCTATCTATTAGAGTCCCTACAGTAATGAAAACTCTGGAAGACTCACTGTCAAGACACGTGTCAACTTCAGTATGTCAGGATGGGCTCAGAGGAAATGGAATCCTCAATCCTTCTTTTAAGAAATGGATAACATAATTTGCATTAGTAGGCTCTTTACACATCTTCATTCACATGTCCGCAGTCTAACTTCAAGTCAAAGATTAGAACTTCACTATTAGTGAATTAAGCAGGAACGGTCCCCAATACTTATCAGAGATTTTTAATAGCACACTTCAATCTTTCCTCACTTAGGAATAAGCACAAGAAAGTAGAGAACTGCAGGTTATTGCTGTGAATGGAAAAGGTATTACTTCATGCTACGAAGTATACAAGTTTTTTATTGTGACGGATGGCAAAGAAATGGATGTTTAATGAGAGAGAACTAGTTTTCTGAAAAGTGAAATAAAAAATGCTATATGCTCTTGCATCAACAAATACAAAAAATCATGCATGGATTTAAAAAAAAAAAAGTCTGCTCCTTTCATTTAAAATCGTAGAAAAAAAAACCTGACAGGACCTATGATGTAGGACGAAGAGTTATTAACTATGAGATGCAGACTGCAGAGGGAGAGAGATGAAAGAAAAATTAAATGGAGAATTTTCTCTGATCGATTGGGTAGTTGTCTGCATTTTATATATGCATAAATAAATTACATGTGCAAAGAAGTGGTAGTCTGAATTTCATGTCCCTGTTAGAGTGATATGTTATTTTTTGTTTTAAAATATGGCTTACTCCTAAGGATATATTTCAAAGATCATTCAATCAAAGTTTAGTTAATGCATGATGGCAACCGTAAATAGAGAAAGATAGGAACGGAGAATTATAATTAAAGTATTTTGAAAAAATGTAAAGTTTGAAATAAATAAATAACAATAACCTTAGAGGGGCTGGATGGGGAACGGAATGTGTGTGGTGTTTATTTCACAGAGCACATCTGTTCTAAGGACTGGCGCGAGCACTGAACAAGAAGGAACTGCAATACGTGGCAGTGAGACAGACAAGAATTTGTGGGCAACGGGAACCGAATTTAACTGCAGTACAGGTAAATGAAATCACATTGATCACAACATGTGACCGGAGAGCGGGGAGCAGCTCTGTGGAGGATGACACCTGCACGTCTTTGCACTCTAAAGGGTGAGTCCAACATTATTTTACATATTTGCATCCCAATCTAAACTAAAAAGAGGGACAACTCAATGGGAAAGTAGAAGGGAGTAGACGCCACAAGTGGCACTGACAACTGTTTATAGAGACAATGATATATATTAGCATTAAAACAATCCCCAAGATATACCCTTTCTGGGCAGCATGAAAGAAAACATCTGCTGCAGAGAGCGCAGAAGCTTTGCATTCAGAAGATGTTCAATCTTTTATGTGCAATTTGGTCTTTTATGCATATTACGAGACATTTATAGCGGTGCCTCACATAAACTGTGTCTCCCTTGTGGAATCTTCACATTGGGGTAGGTTATTGGAAGCCAGTAGCCATTACAGTGGTAATTTGAGCTGGGACAGAGTAATGGCACCACATTATGAACCAATAATGGGATACTAATGTTTGTCATACGCTCTTGCAGTGCATAATAATGAAGGGGAAGTATAAGTTTAAAATCAATCCTTAATTAGGTGGATGACTTTCTGATTCTGACAAACACTGAAACTTGCCCAGAACTTCAGCGTTGACTCACAGTGTTTGCAGTGTTTCTGCCTTAGGATGCACAGGTCCCTACCAATCAGTATTTCAGGGCCTGTTTGCTTTAGCTTTTACTGAATAAAGCCACCTGAGCCTCTGAGTAGCTTTTCCAGTCCCTTAGATTTGCATGTAATTTTATTCCTGTAGTGCAAGTGATCTTATGCCATTTGGCAGCACCCACTGCTGCAGTGAACATGTCATGATTTCAGCAGAGAAAGGCAATGAAAAGGGAAAATGCTGGAATTTTGGGAGCAGTCAGCTTACTTTCAATCAGTGCAAGGAAGCAGACACTTAGCTGATGAAAACTATTTCAATAAATATCCTCTAATTTTTCAGGTGGCAAAAGCTGTGAAGCTTCCCAGCATGGCTCATGGCTGGCTGTAGGACACCTTGTGTGGGGAGAGCAGCAATTAAATCATGGAATCATAGAATCATAGAATCATAGAATGGTTTGGGTTGGAAGGGACCTTAAAGATCACCTAGTTCCAGCCCCTGCTGCCATGGGCAGGGACACCTTCCACTAGACCAGGTTGCTCAAAGCACTGTCCAACCTGGCCTTCAACACTTCCAGGGAGGGGGCATCCACAGTTTCTCTGGGCAACCTCTGCCAGTGCCTCACCACCCTCACAGTAAAGAATTTCTTTCTTGCATCTAATCTATATTTACCCTCTTTTAGTTTGAAGTCATTACCCCTTGTCCTATCACTATATGCCCTTGTAAAAAGTCCTTCTCCAGCTTTCTTGTAGGCTCCTTTCAGGTACTGGAAGGCTGCTAGAAGGTCTCCCCAGAGCCTTCTCTTCTCCAGGCAGAACAGCCCCATCTCTCTCAGCCTTTCCTCATAGGAGAGGTGTTTCAGCCCTTTGATCATCTTTGTGGCCCTCCTCTGGACCCACTCCAACAGGTCCATGTCTTGCCTGTGCTGAGCGCTCCAGAGCTGGGGTCTCACCAGAGCACAGTAGAGGCGCAGAATCACCTCCCTCAACCTGCTGGCCATGCTTCTCTTGATGCAGCCCAGCATATGGTTGGCCTTCTGGGCTGCAAGCATACATTGCCGGGTCATGTTGAGCTTCTTGCCAACTGGCACCCCCAAGTCCTTCTTGTCAGAGCTGCTCTCAATCCATTCTCCACCCAGCCTGTATTTGTGCTTGGGATTACCCTGACCCATGTGCAGAACCTTGCACTTGGCCTTGTTGAACTTCATGAGGTTCACACAGGCCCACCTCTCAAGCCTGTCCAGGTCCCTCTGGATGGCATCCCTTCCCTCCAGCATGTCGACCACACCACAAAGCTTGGCGTTTTCAGCAAACTTGCTGAGGGTGCACTCAATCTCACTGTCCATGTCACTGACAAAGATGTTTGGCAGTGCTGGTCCCAACAAAACACTGAGGAACGCCACTCGTTACTGGTCTCTACCCGGTCTCCATCCACGTCAACCTGTTGCATCAGATCCAGTGAGAATGGCACCCAAAGGGAATGCTGTGGAGGCAGATCTTCATCTCCTGGAAGGCCTGAATATCATGTGTTAGTCATATGTGGGGGAGGACTTGATAAAATAAACCCACATATGGTGTGATCAAGTCTGCCACAGTACTTAGACATTGCCCCAAATTCTCTTCTGCTGCATGATGGCATCAGTTGGAGTTTATAGTGAAGTAAATGCATAGTGAAGTTAGGCTCGAAAGCTAAACCGCAGAACCTCTTTTTTCTATTTCTATGTGTGGTTCTGTTTTAACAAACTTGTTTTTATTCAGGAACTTTTTCTTTTAAGAACAATGTGTAAGAGTTCTGCTTGTGCCCTCAGGTTCAGCTGTACCAGCTTCATAGTCCATTAAGCTAAATGTCGCTGCCATTTTTGCTGATTTTACAGATGTGGTGTAAGGGTTAGGGAACTCTGCTAAATATTTACAAAACACATTAAAATCTGAAGAGCACAGATACTGTATATAGCGCATGTTCATCAGTCCACATCTTCAAACATCTGCGAAATCCGACAGGCTGCTTGCCAGGCACTCACAGCACAAAGGAGATGGGAGTGAAGTGAGGTAGGAAAACAGAGCAGCAAAAAGAAAACTGCCCATTAGGCATCTCCTGCTTTAAATGCTTGTTTAAGGAGCTCCTTCACTCAAAATATTATTTGAAGTCCCTCTGCTGAAGCCTTTGAGTCTTCCTAGAAATGAACGGAAATAGAATTAAAATGGTAATATCTATGGGCCAGGAATTACTATATAAATGATTTGTATTCTCCTATAGACATGCATTCTCTTCCTCTCAGAATACACATTTTTTCTCAGTCCTTCCTCAGTCTGTTATTTACTGCCTGCTCACAGGTCAGGTCAACCAATTCAATTTTTTAATGTCCAGTTATGATTTTAGGTCACTTAATTTAGGGCAATTAAGTAAGGTGCTAGAAATTCCAGCACATTCCAGGTCAATTCATTAAGATTTATAATTCTTCTGAAGTTTAAATTTAACACTTTTCTGCTGAATTACAACTCTAATTAATTATTTTCTATGCTATGCATCAAAAGGACTCCTCTCCTCCTATCTTAATCTGCTAATAAATAGCAGTGTTTATGAAGAGGAATGTGCCAGATTTTCATTTGCACTAAGGCTCTTCACAAGAAATGACAGTAAAAGAGGCCTACTAGGGGTGTAAGATGCTTTGTCTCCAGTTTTAAAGACCCCTCTCTACTGACATAATGGACAGTAATTTTGACAGTATCTAAATAAGGAAACATCTAAGATTTTGTGAGTAGATAGGCAAATAGGCAATGAATGACAAATGCTAGTTCTAGGAGTTAGAACTCACAGTATGTATATATGCCATTTTTTGTTTGATACACTGTTAATATACTAGAACAGGAAGAGATCTTTTCTATGTGTCCCTGGAGGCATGCCTAACTCTCTCCCTGTTGATAAGACATTTTAAGGCTCGTATTTTTCCTTCTACCAGCTACATTATTTTTAAAAGCCAGTTTTAGCAGTTACATGAATTGAAGGGTGAGGGACAGAGAATGGGGTTATTTTTTTTGTTTCTCTGACAAACAGATATTTCCAGAAGCATGCTGACATTTCATCATCCTCTGGACTCTTCTGGTCCATATTTTTTGGGTAATTGCTTCCAATCCACAGAGTTACAGCTTCATTTCTGCCCTGTATCAGTTAAAGCACATAACCTTTTTGTCCTGAATGAAATTATTATAAGCTGTTTCGAATGCAAGGAAGGGGAGATGAGCAGTGAGCAGAACTGTCCAAGGCAGGTATCTGCACAGCTTCCTTTCCTTGACCTGAAAGATACAGAAAAATTGCAAGGAAGTGATTACTTTTAATCAGGCACAGTTGTGTTATGACAGAGGCATTGTTGTTGTCCCTTCATTTTTGTGATTCTTCTTTTTTTTTATTACTACTTTAGTATTCCAGTCTTATTTTTCTCCCTAGGAATATATCTAGCCGAGCAGCTCCTGTACACACACATGTTGTCAGGGACAGCGGGGCTCCCTGGGGAACAGCAGGGCAGGAGCTGGCAGCCAGGGCCAGTCCCACCACCCCAGCCAGGAGCAGGCAGCTGGGGCACCAGAGAAAGCCCCAGCCCTGGGCACTGAGCACCTCCCCTGGGATGGGGACAGACAGAGGCCAGCACAGACATCATTTTGCAGGTGGGGGTTCGTAGGGAGGCAGACTGGTAGCCTTGCTTACAATCCAGACATCCCAGGCATTTTTTAAACTGTAACTCACCTGCTGCCTAAACCTCCATGTACCTGCCCATCCATCATCACCTAAGTACCCAAATGCGTGCAACCTGAATACACACCGAATGGTTGCACGCCAGGGCTTGTACCCAGGAACAGCCTCCAGCTCACCCAGCACAACATCGGGACAGCCACATCTGCCACATCCCAGAACACCTTTGCTGCTCTGGATTTCCCCAAAAGCCGGATTTTTTTTTAATGAGGTGAGGGACACACTTGTGATACTGTCGGGGATGGCTCAGTTAGTGATGCTGGAGCTGAGTAGTCGCTCCCCATCACCAATCTGTGCCTGATACGCAGCGCTGTTGCAATGCATTTGGTTGAAAGGCAGCTGGGGAGGAAAGTGCCACAAGCAGCTGGGTAAGAAAGGCAAAGGGAAGGTCTGCGCTGGGAGGCAATTATCAGTTCAGGGAAAGGGTGGATTAATCAGAAAATTTTTGGGGCCAGACAAGTTTGGCAAAATTCAGTAATGCCTCTTTTTGTTTCCCCACTATTGTATTTAGTTTCCTTCTGGAGGCATTTTTCTACCTACTGTGGCTTCCAAGGGAGCGGGAATAAACTGGAGTTTGCTTCCCATTCCACCCTCACGATCCACCTTCTGAGCAGTGGCTGCTTATTTCCATTCCCTTGACTCCAGCCTCAAGCCCCCTCTCCCAGACGGCACAGAGGTGCTGCTGACTTCCCCCCAGCGAATCCTCAGACGATTTCCTCCTCGGCCTCGGAAAATGGCGCCAGCTGAGCACGCTGCACGGGTGCAGGAGAAGCTGAAGTTGGTTCATTGCCGTCACCACCTGGGCTCCGCTCAACGAGGTGCATCCGCAGGGGCCTGTCTGTCTGTAAGGACATTGTTTAAGGCTCCTTCCCCAGCGCAGCGCTTCAGCAGCTCGCTGCAGCTCGGGCCAGCGTCGCGTGGTTGATGCATGTGGCTGTGTGATCTGCTGCTGCCCTCTCTGCACTTCCCACTAGCTCCATCTTCTTATTATTCAAGGAGAGACTAAGTTGGCTGCCGGCCCAGATTTGCAGCTGGTGTCTCTAGAAGAAAGCTTACAGAGGGAAAAAACCCCACAAACCAACAAACAAAATAACCCAAATTTCATGCTGAATCTGCAGACTATGCAGCTGGCATCATTCAGCCATGTAAGACGTTGGAGACTAAGAAGGAGTTTATGGCTATAACTACTTTCTCCTCCTGTGGTGGGGAGTGTAGCAGTAGTCACTCTCTCCCCTCCAGTGGTGTCCAATAAACTGAGAATTCCAGGTGGGAGCAACGCTTTTAGTTACGCGGCTCTGCTGTGCAGCCCAGCAGTTACAGCCTGAAAAATGAGGAAGAAAATAGGAATTTGCTGATGATAGCTTACAGAGAACACACCGTGCCACTGCAAGAAAAAATCTCCACTGCCAGAAATAAATAGCACTCTCTTTCAAAAAATCTTTTAAAAAAGCATCTTGTTTTCCCATGGATTGTGTAGAAAACAGCAGAGCACACAAGGTACAGAAAGGGTGATTCTGCAAGGAGAAGAATACACCTTTTCTATCGTTCAGCATTGTACTTGGGTAATATAAGTGGACTTGCAAACGTTAAGTGTTGCATCAAAGGCAGTGATGGGCCAGCAAATTGTCTCGGAGAAGTGCCTTCCACAGAGCCTGAGCAGCCCCTTTTCAGGGTTGCGCTTGAGGAACTTTGGGTAGAATGTCCTATGCAGTCAGTGAGCAGAAAAGTGGCCTCCAGCCACCTACCCCAGCTCTTTTGCCTGGTGGATGGGGTTACTTGGAGAGTTCAGTTGTGTGGCATTAAGCTGGAAGCACCCTGCCTTGAGTCTCTGGAAAGGTCTTCATTCTTACAGGTAGCTGAGCTTGCAAAACTGTTAAATGTCCATTTTTTCCGTTGTTTAACCAGTCTTTCCGAGGAACAGGATGCTCTTCCAGCTATTACTCTTCTGTGAGGTAAGGTCTCATGGATCAGCTGCAACAGAATAGAGCTCTGCACTGCTAGGACTTGAACAGATGGGAAGCTTAAGGACTCAAAATGGAGTCATTAATCCTGCAATTGGATACCCATGGGCAAGAATCCTATTTATACCAATAGACATTTGCCCAACCATAGGGTCTTTCTTAAATATTAGCCTGCAAGCCTGGGGCCTATGAAAAACCACCCTGATCCATTCAGGAGCTTTCCCACTTAGTGACATACAACAAAACTTCTCAGCTATCACACACCAACCAGAATGTTCAGTACGGGAATAGGTTGTACCTAAGTGTAATTTTCCTCTATTTTGCATTTGCATGACATGATTTCTAAGTTAGCTGATCGCATAGTTGATGAGCAAACAATAGAGAAAAGTAATCTGAAAAGTCTTAAAAATATGAAAGTGTCAAAGAGAAAGATAGGTAATTAAGAAGATTTGGTACACAAAAGCATGGTCTAGGCACGACTCGTTTTAACTCACCAGGAGTTTCATTGATTGAAAAACAAAAGAGTATGAAGAGAATGTGATCTTATCCCACACTGTAATAAAATTTAAACAGAACCATTCTAAAGAATACTAATAGAAATTACAGAGAACAACCAATCTCTTTGCATTTATGTTACATTCATTTTGTTGGTCCCAGTTCCTGTTTTGTCTTTTTCATTTGTCTTGGGGCAGAAGACAAGTCTTTACGCTTAGCTTTAAAGCACTAACCATGCATCTCATACAAAATAAATTTAAAAAATGAATCATGATAGGTATTTCAGGACATTAAGTAAATCAGCTTACTCCTATTGCATCAGAAAAAATACTCTTACTGAATATCCTTGGGTGACTGAGACAACAGCAGGGAGGAAGAAAAAGAAATAACACATCTTCAGAACTGGGAGGATGCATCAACCAGATGCACGTGCACAGCTTAAAACTCTGGTATCTTACCAGCTGAAAATAATCCTTGAACAGTTACAGTACAAACAAGATGTGATAATTGTGGACACAGGTTCTGCAAAATATGGCAGTTCTGCTGAGATCTTCCAAAGTCCAGATCATGATGAGATGTGGCACGCATCCAAAAACATAATTTCTAGGAGCGGATATTGCACTTGCACCATTGTTAAAGGCATGATCTACGAAATTAGAACTGTGTTTTCTAAGGTGGGGTACTGATGGTGTTCGGAACATGAAGCCCATGACATCTGCTATGAAGTCAAGCAGGATCTCAGCTCCTGAGCACCAGCTAGGAACTATTCAATAACCTGGGAGCCCCAGCCCACGGGATGTCCATCAGCAGACAATCAAAGTAATCATGTGGCGAGGATGACTTTAAAGTACCATTTCTCCCCAAGTACTTGGAGATGGGAGAAAACCACTCAAATTACTTTCAAAGCCACGGAGCAGCTTTTTGTCCTGTGCTTGGTTTGATTCCCCTCTCTTCCCCCCCATGACAGCTTCACTGTGTGTAGACTTGCAGAGGGACACAGCAGTCTTTGGAAAACTTCTGTACATTTTCAGAAACACTAATGTACAGCTAATTTATTGGAAGCTTGCATGCGTAAGAGTTCTTCTCATTTCTGTACCCCACAGAGCAGCACCATTGCTTGCCTCCTGCTGAGATGCCTATCACAGGCTGGCTCAGGCAATAGTTGTTTACCACAGTGTGAGAATGAGACAGACTCACAGAGTATTAAAACATAGCTCTTGTCAGACAAACTTGATTATTGCTTTCAGTAAGCACTACAGAATTAGTGGATGAAGGGAATGGGACAATCTAATAATTCGTATTTAAATTTCAAGAAACCTTACTTGTAAAATTAATTCATATTGACTTGGCATGGGAGAGGGAAGCTGCAGTAAAAGATGATTGACAGGTCCTATTGAGATGAGGGGAAGGGCACAGGGATCACTGAGAGATAACACTAGTTTCCCAGAGACAGAAAAAACAAAGAGTTACTTGCCCAAGTCTCAGTAAATGCCACAGAGAATTGGGGATCTCTCACTTGTGTGCCTTTGAAAATCTTTCTTATAAGTTTTGTTTGTCATCTTCTTTAATGATCTAAGATAAAGTAAGTGGGATGTTCATGAAATTCAGTTAAAAAAAAAAAAAGAAAGACTCGTGGGTAATTAGAAACATAGAGAAAGGTAAAATGTGGCTGAACTTTTGAAATGGTCTGGTTAGAAATAATTGAAAAATCTGTGCTGTGTATTTCCAGAGGGCTGAAATAACCAGCAGAAAGAGATGTTAAAAAAAAAAAAGGTCAAGAAAAGTGACATAAGTTTGCAATATAAGGAGGCAGTAAAAAAGAGTATGCAGTAATGAGTTCTACATATGGAAATATCCTATCACAATGCAGGAAGGGAATAACCTTTTTTTCCTACCCTTGTCCTGCCATTACTGACCAAAACAAGAATACGTGCATTTGTGGGTATCTCTCTCCCAGAAGAGTATTAAACAGTTGGAAGAAGTTCAAGGAGAGTAACAAGACATATTTGAAAAGACCGATCTACACTTGCCAGGGAAGCTCCAGGTAACTATACACATAAATTTAGTGACTGTCACATAAATAGAAGCCAAGCCCACTTTCTCTTCAGGGACCAAGAGGGCTCTGCTTCATTTATCCACGAGGATGTTCAGGACTAGCATCATAAAACCTGTGAAAGAGCAACTGTTTTTTCCCAAGGACTGGGCTTAGTTCTGCAAGATGGCGAAATCAAGATATCCCCTGGGGAAAGGTACGCAAGGGCTCCCCATCCCTCCCTGTCCAGAGATGGAAGCACCACATGCCATGTCCTGGAAGGGCTGGGGCTTCTAACCCTGGGGGATGCCCCCAAATCTACAGTGGCACAGTGGACTGTTTTGAATCCTATCTTCTTTAAGCTCATTTCTCGACTGTATGGCAGGTGTTAAATCACTCAGTAGTCATCGCAACTGCTGATGTCAAAAGCTTACTAACATAGTTTCAGTCAAGGGTAGGTATAAATCAGAACATTTCAGGGCCAAAGTGTCAGTGACTGTTTTGTGCTGCACTGAATCTCATGCTACCTTTGACAGAAAAATGGTACCACAGGAAACACACAATTCACCTAAATAGGAAGTGAAACAGAAAAGAAGCTTGTTAGGGTCATTGACTGATGGTTTCCACACTTCATCCTAGGCCAGACTAGCAAACTAGTAGGGATAAGAAATATTCCATCAGGTGTTGCCTGCTCTCAAAATTTACATTTACTATGTACAGTATACGTTTATGAAGAAAACCATCTTTCAGAAATTTATCATGAGGAATCTAAGCTTTGAGCACATTATGAATTGATCAATATTAAATTATTGAATCGCATGCATGTAAAGCAGATAGCAGATAAAGTGATAGTATTTCAGCTTTAAATGTTGCTTTGGAATCTGGAAAGATTATTTATTGCCTATTTGTGATCTCCCTTCCTTATATGTTAATTTAATTTACTTCTTGTTACTGGTACTCATCTGTTCTGGAGTGACTTCTCACTAAAAATTACACTGCATTGTAATTGAAACACTTCACATGCTCAATACTAGAACTTCATCTAATACGTGTATGAAAGATTATATGATCTAGGATCTCAGAACTATTCCATCAAGTTATTTCTACATTCCCTTTTGCTGTATATGAAGGAACATAAAGTAACAGTGCAAAGAAATACAGGAAATTTAAAAGGCAATGCAACACAGAGACTCAAAAATTCCCACTACCTTCATTTGGCGTGTTATTGTTTTTCACAATCTCTTTTCCTTTCTTATTATCTGAGGAGAAGAAAAGGCCAAAGAAGCAGAGGAGGAGTCCTTAGGGGATGAGAAAATTCTCAAATATTTATTCTTGTATATTCATCACTAACTGCACTGACTCCATTTGTGCTTTTCCCCAACGTGTCTTACACAATCCAACGCCAGCAGCTGAGGAGTGCCAGGGTGCCAGGCTCCAAACAGATGGGAGCGCAGTCGGTGCTGAGTTTCTCTTCTAGGCACAGTTTGTACTCTGTTTTGTCAGCGCCCCATTTCACACTGTCACGAGCCCGGTTTTCAAAGCAGGAACAGTGTGCTAAAGCAACAGAGTGAGCCATCTTCTGCTGCAGTTCTACATGCAAGGATACCAGGATTTGATGCCATGGGACCAAATAGCAACGATCCAGCAGAATAAAACAACAGTCCCAGTTCAGATACAGTGATGTAGGGTGTACCTATGTGAGGGCGTGTCCGCTACAGCAGCCTGCAATAAGTAGTATATCCCTATGAACAGATGCAGTGTGTGAGTAGTAGCTCTTACAGCTCTTACCTGCGCAGGCCAGCATCACTGCACCCGAACCGGGACGACCGATTTAGCTGCAGTACCAGCACACAGCAGGGGTGGATGGCAAACTGGGCGCTGACAGCACCAGCGGTTCATTTGTCGGTGAATAATGTCTTTGCGGCTCACTTCGTTGGACGACTGGAGAGCGCTAGAGGGATGTGATGCCTGACCGTCTGACAGACAGCACGAGCTACAGGGTGACGTGAGTCTGCCTTCCAGCTTGTGCATTCTGGCGTCTTCTTGCCAGCAGTGCTGAAGGTTATTCAAACCCGCAGCATTCCTAGTGTGCCCAGCTTCCCCCATCATTTTCCAGTGAGAAATATAGTAGTCGCTTCTGAATTTGTATATGTGCCTTCAAGCAAGAAACAAATAAGCTCTGAAATAAAAGTGATTGTCCGAACGCCCATAGTAACAATGGAAAAGAGAGAGGCAGAGCGGAAAATACCAAACAGGCTGAAAATTACTTCTAGACAACAGATCCTGGAAAAGCAGAAACTACTTGACCGCCTGTAATATATAAGCTGAAGTAATGTGTGAATGCTATTTTTACGGTGTGCCATACCCGTGGTGTGACCCTGCAAAAACTAAAGATTTCTTGAGAATTTCTGAGCATCCCAAAGAGCTTGGTTCGGGACATGAGTCACTCATAGAGGGAACCCAACAATGCCCTCTCGTTACCACATATACTAAATTGGGTTTTCCACCTCCAGTAGGAAGTATATTTTTGAATATCATTACTTGAACAAAGATAGCATTAGCAAGTCAAATGATTTTGCATAGGCACTTTTTTCTTAAAGAAGGCCATAAAATGATTCTTTTTCTACAATTTAGCATTTTTGTAATTCATTCAAAGTGAATTAAAGTGAATTCTACAATTCTCTTTCAGAATTAATTTCAATTATTCTAAGACTTTTCAGTTTTTGTTAGTGGAAGAAGAGCTCAGAAATATTCCTTCAGCAACAGACTAATTAGTCCACCATGTGATTCTGATCTTCCTTCACACATTCTAAAGGTGTAAACATCATTGTTTGGCAAAACTGTATCTCTAGTCCCCATCTGTTCAGTTAGAACAATAAGGTACATAAAAACTGATGCACATAGCATCCATTCTGGGGTCTCAAAATTAACTTTTATAGTGAATAAACATAGGCAATGATAATCGTATTTTTCCAGCAGATCCTGATACATTTCTTTTGTGAAATATTAGCTTCACTGGGAGACTACTTGCGAAGGAAGATTTGTTTTATTTTTATCAGCTCCAAGTGTTTAAACGTAATCCAGAATATAGCATTCTATATTGTTAAAGATGTTAATAAGTAAGAATTAAACTCGTCTGAAAAGCATAAAAGATATGTATTCCATGCTGAATTCCCGATACGACCATGATTTTAGGGACTGTGTTGATTTAGAAATAAAATCTGAAAAAGAAATAATTCATTTTTTCACAATAATTACTTTCCTTCCAGAAATATGCTTCATTTACATGTTGTATTACTTCTTCTGCTTCTTCGTATTTTATCTTTTTTAATTTTTTATATATTTTATCAAAGCAATTATCAATTAAAATTTATGATTACAACTGCTGACTAAAAACTACTCAGTCTTTAATGACACTAAACTAAATACGTCATAATTATAACTGTAAAACATAACCCTATAAGCCTTGAAATTAATGTAAAAAATGTAATTTAAATATTGTAAGAGAAATACAAACATTATTATTTATATTCCTTTTTTAATTTAAGATTCACAAATGTCAGTATTTTGATCTTTCTTTCCTTTCCAGAAAACCATTTATGTTTTAAAATCATAAACTTCATATGGAGTAGAATTTTAATGTACTGACCACCTCCGCTTAAGTCCAATAAAAGGCACAGATCCCCATGGTAGACTATTCCTGTGTGTAACGAAGTGAATAGCTGGAAAGAAGCGAAAAAGAAGACTGAAATGGAACAAGAAAAAGCAGCTATCTTAGAAAAGTAAGAAAAATGGAAGACAAAGGGAAACAATCAAATCCCCCAGCTCTTTCCCCTTTCTGCTTCTAATACACAATTCCTGTGTAATGCCTGGGGATTTCCCACCAGCCTTATCCATCTAACCTTCCACAAGATCCTCTGTTCCACCAAATGTCTCAGCTTGCTTTCTGCCTAATTGCAGGATGAAAACTGTAGATTAATAACCATATAGATAGGGTTGGAGCTGTAACTGGGTGAACTGGATGAAAAGTGTGATGGCAATTACAGAATATGACCGAAGGATTCACAGGAGGCATTGTTTTCTCCCACTCTCTCTCTGACTACAACACATCCCAATTTTTCACTCTGAAAGGAGGAGGACAGCGTACACTCTGCAATTCCAAAACCAAAGCACTTCATCTTAAGATGCTGGTATGGTTGCTAAGTAACAGAAATGTAGTTTAGCTGCCACATCACTCACATGCCTCATGAACACACAGAAAGCAGTTATCATAAATCTTACGCTGTCCATCTATTAAGATATGTATTAAGGCAATATTCTGTTCTCCTCAACAATGAATTAAAAATGCTCTGAGAAATTTAAGCTAGTATACTGAAACAAAAAAATTACAAAGCTCATAAAAATATCTATACACAGAAAACCTAAAACAGATGGACAGGTCAAACAATCACCTAAGCGTACCTCAGGCAGGTACTGCCTGGAGTACTGAGAATAAGAAAGCAAAACAAACCTCCAAACTCAATGGCAAGGTTTAATGGGAAGGTTCCAGATGCAGTCTGACCCTATAACAGATCATCCCAGATGGAAACTTAGCGTAAACAAAGGTAACAGAAAACAGTGTATGGTGTCAGAAGTGCAATGAAGACAGATTCAAAAGGCTAGAAGAAAACTCGGTGTGAGATTTTCAAAAGCTCTCAAGGGTAGTCCAACTTTAGACCAAATGAAAACTGAATTTAATCCACTGGAGGCTAGTAAGTCATGGTTAAATATTTGGAAGTTCCATCAGGTAAAGACTAGGAAGCCAAAGATTAAAAAAGAGAGATAAAGCCAATGATAAACATGTTTAAAAAGCAAGAAACTTTCCAAAGAAGGAATAGATCTTTTGGACCCCAGAGAAAGAAGCAAGCAAGGAACATAAGGGCAGACCTGAGAAGCCAAATGATTTCACACGGGAGTGCATCAGTTCAGACTAGACTTATCCCAGATACACTGTTTCGAGTTATAAAAATGTTGTCAAAAGATGAGATGTTTGAGCCACTTGATGCACTGAGTAGGAGAGTAACTAGCTCTAGATAGGTTTAAAAAAAAAAAAAAGAAGTTGCTGAGCTACTATCAAAAGTGCGCAGTCTCTTCTTAAAATGGCTTGCTAGAAGACTGAAAAGTAACACAGGCACTATGAATAACCCTGGAAACTACAAGGCAAGAATTCCTCTTCACTTTCGCTAAACCAGTTTAAATTACCATTGGCTGTAAAAACATCTCTTCTGACACAATTGTGCAGTTCCTGCTACAGAATATGTACGGGGATGAATCCTTGTAAATGTGTATGTTTCTTTGTGTGTGTGCACAGTCATAATTTCAAGCCTGTAAGAAGTCAGCAGCTCTCTTGCAAACTCCAGCGGTCCTTACCCATTCCAGCTATGGCTGTCTGAACCACAGTTGTCTCCTTGGTGTTGTAAGAGAAAGGTACTGATTTTCTTGTATCTGGGCTAAGCAAACAGGTTTGTCATATAGAGTTGAGTATTCATAGAAAACTTTTCATTTGTAAATGTAGTGCACTCTGCTGTGATATTTTAAATCTCCTATTTCTAAGCTGACTTTTGTGAACTTGTCAAACTGGAACTGCTTTCCGCTCTGTTAGTAAAACCACTTGGTTTTTATATTCATTGCCCCTGCTTCTTAGTGTAACTCCCTTCCTCTTGGACAGTCTGTATCGTGGTTCCAATTAAATGGTACTACCCTAAATATTTTTCACCCACTCCTGAAACATGTTTTTTGTTTTGTTTCTTTTCAGTAGAGTAGTTATGAAAACATCAAACAAAAAGTAACAATTCGCTTGATTCTATTTTTAAAAAAGAGAGGAGATAGTGATAGCCAAGAAAATCTACCAGATGGTTCTTTTAATAAATATGTTAAAGTCTCTTTTATTTTTCTCCAGTTTTGGCGACTAACATAACAGAAACTTTCAGACCATCAAACCAGTTTTCACAATCTGCCATAAATTTGCATTTCACAGAAATAATCCTGACAAGCACTAATAGATGAACGTTGTTGGTGCAATAATAAAACAGTATAAGGCGTATTTACACCATCCTTAGATACAGAACATTTTACACACAAAAAAATCACAGATCCAGAACAAAGAAAATTCAATCCCTTAGACGTTTTATGTTTATAGGCTTGGTATCAGACAAATAATTCTCCAAGCAACAGAAAACCTCTTGTTCTTGTGTGATTTTATTTGTAACATTGTGCTCATGCAAAATAGGTATCTGCTTTATTGCATTAACATTGAAAGAACATTGGGAATTAGTTCTGAAACCAGTTCAGCTGAATTTTAAACCCTGTTTCTCTTCATCCATAGCAAGTCTGAGTCATTTTTATTGGTGACATAAAACGAGGTGTTAACTGATGATTGAGATTTTTATTCGGTAAGTTCCAAAACGATAATGAAGTTCAACTGACTACAGTTCAAAAAACATCTTTCTTGACCATGCACGTTTTTTCTTTGCTATTACGGGGTGGTTTAGATGAGACGCCTTTTGTATTTTTTAAGTTTCTACCTTTTTATACATATTTTCAAAGAAACCATGTACTATCCAACATCCACTGTTCACAGAAAGAAATAAGCAGCAGGATAGATCTGGTGGCAGAGTTGGCCAGAAGGAGGACATCAGTTAGTGGCAACTTAATAAACATCAAATGCCCCAGAGATACGTCATGAAAGAGTTGATTACTATAACCCATATTTCTGTAAGAGTTCAGACTGCCAGGGACGTTTGCGTTCTGGGAAATAATCTGGAATGTGGATTTTTTTAAAATCTTGGATACATTTTCTCATTTCTTCCTCAACACTCAGCTTCTCACATACCTTCTTTTTGGAAAGATTTGTTTCTCTAGACTTGCTAATGAGAGTTTGAAAGAGTTCACTGTTCCTGCGTTTGTCTGGTGGCGGCATCCACTGCACTGGGGCCTTCTTAGACGGACGATCCAAAGTCAGAGTGTTTGGCTGGTGGGCGGTGGATGGCTGAGTGCTGGTGGCATTTTCTTGAGGGGTGCTCGCTTCCGAGTGGCTGTCACAGCTCGAGGTAGACAACTCGTTACAGGAAGTCCCACTTTCACTGCCCTTGTCCAAGACCTTGTCGCGCTTCCTTTCTTCACGGTCTTGTTTGGGGGACACGGTTCGCTGGGGGGGTCCTAATACAAGGCAGGAAAGAAAAAGGATTAAACAAGCACTGGTTTACACAGAAAACTGATCAACTACCATATAGAAAAACTAGACTCCGAGTCTTGGCTGGGATAAATTGCTGGCATTTCCTTTCAGTTGAAAGAACTATACCAGACTGGTACACAGTTTGAAGGTCTTGTCCTACATGTGTGTTCAGTTGTCAAAATTCTCACTTCTGAAAATGTTTACAGCAAGAATAACTTCACTGCTTGCCTAAGAATCCAGGTAATGAGATGTGTATAATGCTCACAGATTATCTGCACTGGAAATCCCTGAAGGCAAGTTTAAATGAGCTAGCTTGCCATTAGACTTCAAGAGGTTTTTCATGAGAAATTAGATTTTGTAGTATTAGGAAAATGCTACCATACAATTTGCAAACTCTTTGCTTAAATAAAAACATACCAAAGGCTTCAACGGTTTTTTTGGAAGCTCTAACTCACCTTCCCAGAACAGTTTACTGATATTATGCTCTGCAGATGTCAACTCTGCAGAAGCCCTGGACAGAAAGAGCAGTATTAATCCTAGAATAACAGAGAGATCACTCACTACTGACAGGGTCTTTAGGATTTTTTTTTTTCTTTTTTATCCCAAAGTGATTTCACCGCACTTCTTACTGTCAGTTATTATCCCAGACTTGCCTCAGTGCAAGCTTGCAATTCAGCTGTATGCCTCTCACTGCAGAAGATGGCAGGGAAGAGAAGGTTATGAAGTTATCGGCAGCGAGGCACTCTGCAGCGACAGGGAGAGCGGTCTGATGGCCTATCAGCAGGTGCTGCTCAGCGCTTCTTGCGCCCGAAAATTGGATCTAGGTTGTTATTCTTTCCAGATGTCACTTTTGCTTTGAAGTCTTAAGTAGAAGATGAATGTGAAAATTAAGTGGTAGCTGCTAAATCTGTACAAGCATTTTCATTTCCGAAGCCTTATTTCAAAACTCCAGCTGGGAAGTGAAATGATGCTATGCTGACATCACATAAACGTCATGATCTTAATTCAGGACACTGTCTACAGCTGATGGAAATATCTGTCAGAGTTCAAGAGGCATTAGATCAGACCAAAGGGAAAAATTTTAAAGGTGTTTAAAGACCGAAATGAAAATGAAGAGTGGGACTTCAGTGGCAGTTGTGTGTCTGCTACAGATCTTGAAAGAGTCCAAAGAGTTTAGGTATCTAAATATCCTACAAAAACTAGATCATCCTTACAGTTTACCCAGACACCACCAGCATTAGTTAACCACCTTTGTCAGTACCAAAACTCAGGGTATGACAGCTCAAACTTCAAGGAGATTTTTGAGCCACTTAGTATTCTGTTTTTCAGAATTACAAATCAGAAATATAATTACAATTATAAAGAATGCAGGAGCAATATGAACACTCTAGTGCCTTTTTGACAGAGCAGTTCTGTGATTCAAAGGAACCTAAGAAGATTGTAATATTTTATACGAGACACAGGGGAAAACAAAACAAAGCAAAACACAAAAGCAAATAAATAGTAATGTAACAACAGCAGCACTCAACAACCTGCTTTTCTTTTGTTTTAGCCAGTATCTCAGGATGCTGTGTCACATTCCTGCAGTCCACCTAGAGAAACCCATGAATAACCAAGATCGAAAGAGGAGAGACAACAATCCATCAGGGCTTGTACTTACATTATTCAGAGTGAAAGCCACAAGCTATTTTCTACTTCATTATATTCAACCTAAATATTTAGCGCATGGATGCAGCGATTTCCCTGCTCTTTCTCTTCCAGAAATACGTTCATGTACTTAAACAAATTTACATGCCTTCCTTCTATTCTTGTATCTGGCATTTCATTTCATACCTCAAAATCATTGTTTGATTATGCTAAATCTAAAGAGACAGCTAGCATTATGGAAGTACTCTGGCTTTGCAGCATGCGATCATAAAACCAAGTAGTGATTTCAGTTTTGTTACTCTGATTTTCAACAACATGATTAACACCAATATCTAATTGGGTTTACAATCTTAGCTTCTTCAAACGTAACAACACGCTCTATGACTAAGCAAGTAAAGTTCTCTGTTAGAAACACCCTGTAGTCTTCAGCTCTGCCTTTCCTGCCCAGTTTTTTGCTGTAACTTCATAAATCAAGATATTATTTCTAGTTGGTCTGTTTATACTTACTTCCTTACTGGTACTCCTTGCTTCTCAAGGGCTCATACCTGCAATGTACTATGGATCTGTTTCAAAAAAAGCACTGAAATACACCTTCAAGAACATAAAAAATTCCATGTCCTGCTACAAGACTATTTAGGAGCCTGACAATAGGCAGGTATTTAAATGCTTTTTTGGATCAGAACCCTGAGGTTCAGTACCTTACAGCACTGAGCTCTGTATGCTTCACTGAATCGCCTAAATTCACAACTACTTTAATCCAAACACAGGTTTCTCCCACACGTCTCCTTTTAAAAATTAACAAATCCTTCCTCACAAAGAATTCTTTATATGCTCCTGCACTTCTCTGTCAATAGTGTGTTATTAACAGAAGCAACATTTCTGCTAGAGGGGAGGTCTTTCTCACGGTATTTTCCACCTGCTGAAACCCAAAAGAATATATAAATACATAAGAAAGAATTCTCACAATATATTTGTTTAATTTTCAACATCAGGGATTATCAGATAAATTTAGCTACACCTCTAATTCGGAAAACATCTCCTTATTGCCCTCTATGCTGGCATACTCCTTTGTGGCTGGGATTGTGTGATGGGATGATGTCTTCACTGTACCTTCTCTAGCTCAGTCTACTGAAACTACTTACCTCCAGGAGTGCAGAACAGTTCTTAAAAACTCAGAGAAAGTATATTTACTCCATTTTGCACACAACACTAAAAAACTTCACTGGTTTACAACCTGTCGCTCCTGCTCCTGCCCTTTCTAGGATCTCGCGCCTGCTGCTGGTTCTCTAACTTCTCCTCCAGGCAGTTCCAGTAGACACTACACTTCCCACTTCTTCTTTTTCCTTTATTGCTTTTAAATGGCTTTCTTTCTCTTAGAAAGTTAGAATTTTAATAACAATTACATTGATATGAAGAATGGAAAATCTTAGCTCTGGAGTACAACAGTTATAGCTGGATGTAAGACATGTAGATAAGAGTTGAAGCTGAAATAAAAATAGTCTTTTGGAAACAAAATATAAACAACACTTTGAATGTGTTCAGTATGCAGTACCTCAATCGGGAAGAACAGAATCTGTTAAAGAGATGCTATCTTTTACTGCTGGTCCAGAAAATACACATGAAAGAAGTGAAATTATTTGAGTTTTATCAATCCCCTTGATAGCACTATAAAATTAAGATGGTTTGTTGCTTTAAGATACTAAACCAATTTAATAAAAACAACCAAACAAACCCCAAAATCTTGAGGTTTTCTATGATGTAATTTTAATGAAAACTGAAGTTCTTGGGGTATTTTATCTTTTCTTCAAATGTACTTCTTTAAAAAAACCAATTCTACTAGATGTAGTCTATTGAATTAATCAAATAATCCAATTAACAGTTCCTTTGAATTGATATAGCTATAAATGGAAATAACTCTTGCATAAGCCAAAAATTTTTAGCAAATACTTTATATTTATGGAGAACACATCTTAAACACATTGCAGAAAAAATTGTTAATAAAATTATGATGTAAAAGTTCCATATTTTTAACTGATATCAACAAAAATGAAAACAGGAGGGTAACAGGGTTTTAAACCGACAGATTATATTGGCAGGCTCAGAAACACAATAGCAAAGAGAACAAAAGTTATTTTTATTTGTATCTGTAAAAGAAATTATATCCAATCCAAAAATCCTATTTGCAGTTTGAGCCATAATTTTTGCATGCTTGAGAATATTGGCAGTATGTGATTTGCACATGATTTTGCATGAAATGCATTTTTTTTTATGTTGTTTTGCATAGGGAAAATCCTTATTTTTATAGACTACACAGGACCTTTAGTCTGGTACACCGCTATGTTAAACCCCTGAACGAACTTTTCTTCTACCTACTATCTCAGAATTACATTATTTTCGAAGTAAATATAAGATGAATCCTATTGTGTTTTATGATTTAATCTTAAAAATCTAAGTAAAATTAACCATAATGAACATATAACAGTAGCAAAAATACTCACCAAATCTCACATTATGATGGACTTATCCATCTTACATATCTAGGGCTTTTTATTACCTTTCACCAACATTCGAAGTACTACACTACACTGAATGCTTAGAGAGAAGTCACCTGTGAAATCTGATGACAGGTTATGGCTACTGTGGGAACATTTTCATTACCAGACTTTTGAGTACTTAATATCACACTTCAATGTTAAATGATTATCTTTTATGTCTAATTTCACTTTGATTTTTTAAAAAAAGATTATTTTTAAGAGATATAAAATGATAGCTCTAAACCCCTGACATTTTCTGTGGCATATTAATGATATTTCCAGTTTTAGAAGAAAATCCTGTTCTTGGAGCCCAGCTCAACACATGAATTCACTCCCTGAAACCAGCAAGGGATTCAGCTTGCCCCTTACCACTAGACCCGTAGGTTAAAACTAGCTTTATGGCAGGCAAATTTACAAGGGACTTCCTGACCGCTGCACTCTGTCCTCTTTAATGCACTACAAAAATCAAGCTAAATCCACTGCCTGGATTTAGCAGTGAGACTTTATGTGTTTTTTTTAACCCTATACAATTTGTCAAGGAAACTCTTCTACTTATTTTAGGTATTGCAATTTACATCTAACTTAGTCCTGTTGGGAGTGGGGGAGAGGGAAGGCCATGCCCCACTTCATTTCTGTTTTAAGGCTAATATGCAGGCCTACACAGGAATTCAGTGGCACGCAGTCCTTCCCTGTCCCTCTGCCTACGGATGAATTCTATCCATTATGAACATCCCAAGCAAACAATACTAATAACTAAGTATATAATGTGAGAAACATCTAAGTGCTCTTGACAAGCTCTGCTCTTGACAGCTTGCACTTATCAGAAAAATTGAAGAGTTCAGTGTAGAGATCTCAGTGGAACAAAACTTTGTGTGGGAGTCTTTATGCTGTGTGGTTTCAAATCACTTCAAGTAAAAAAAAATACTATCCATTTTCAGTTTGGGTCTCATCTGGTACAAAATTTCCAACCACTTCTTGGTTTAAAGGCTCGATGCAATGCATGCTTAGCATGTAATAGTGAAGCATTTTTCAGAAAGGCGGACTGAAACTCGGCATTTCCTATTTTCTTCTTCCTTTCAGCTGAGTGACAAATCGCTATGGATAGCCAAATGCTCACATTTTCATGTTGTTGGACCCAACTGAGTCTTGGCTTCAGCCAGTGCAAAGTAGAATAGCTTCAGTAAAACAAAGAGAATGTTCCCTTCACCTTCAATTACTTCAGAGTAACATAGTCATTTGGAAAAAGTGAGTTAACCTCCTTCAGGCACAAGAGAGAATTAGTGTCTTTGAGTCTTTGATTTATTAATGTGCTAAGCCCTGAACTCTTGGGCAAAAGGCCAGTGCTGTTGACATATCGACTTCAGTACTTTGAGCAGAACCTAAATTGTATGTTACCTAAGGAAGCCAAGCAAGTCAGCCTGCAGATGAGACTGCCATGGTGCGGTCTTGCAAATCTCAGCAGGGCTTCCCTAACATGAAGAATAGCACTTAGGTTACTCACTTTTTATAAAAACAGTTTTGTAAATATGCCCTGTGCTCTGGGAAATCTTCAGATTCGTATCTTCAGAACATGTAAATTGATTTGGCTTCACTAACAAGCTGATTCTGAGTTGTGAGTCTGGGTCCAGAACAGCATTCATTTAAAAAAAGTTTTAGACATAACTGTTGACCCCATTCAAGTCAAAGACAACACACTCTGTGACCTGAAGTTACAAAAAATTAGTTCAAACATAAAGCATGTTCATTCTAGTGTGAATGCAAAAACAGATCTTAGAAGGAAAGCAATTTAATCATAAAAGAAGAAAGGGTGAAAAAATACCTTCTCCTCTTACAGAAAAAAAAGGAAGTTAGAATGACTTCTATAACTTTTCAGTACTTTACTCAGACAGTAGATTTTTACTAGCACCCCTGGAAAATTCTTCAGTAGGTGAAAACAAGGAAAATTATTGCAGATAATACTTTAGCCCCCAAATATTTGAACATGAACTTGTGAAAACACTATGTTCTAAACAAAACCTCACCATAGACTAAATGATCATTTTGTGCTGGAATATAGAACCTATTATAATAGTGTGTTCAATTATTGTAGAGATACTAAAGAAATGATGAGAAAATTTTTTGAAAATCAGAGTGATTATGAGAGATTATGGCAAAATCTACTCCTTGATCATTCTGAAATATTTTACTACATTCAGAATTTAATAAGAAATGCAAATTTTCCCATAATATTTCTTGTCCTCTACTGCCAAGCCAATAAGGTATCTCACAAGCTTTGATTCCAACACAAAATTTCAAACTGGAAACTGCACACTGAAGTCTTCTTGGTAATGTTTAGGAGCATTAAGATTTCCAGGAGTGTTTATTTGCTATTTCATGGATATTTCAATAGGAAGAATATGTCTGTGATTGCACTCTTGATGAAGCCTTTTATTTAAATCTCCTTACCTGCCATAGAAAGATAAAAAGACCCAGTGCAGAGATTGAGGCTATATTGGGCATAGCTCCCACAGGGGAAATTACCCTTTAATAGTGTTAAGCTCGATGGTGTGTAAATGGTTATATGGTACTTGAAGGGAATGAACCAATTCATCTTCCAGATTAGGACCACATGCCTGTGAGTGATAAGTGCTTTGTCACATAAGAAAAAAAAGGAACACAACAACATAAAAATATTTTTCTGTCACATTTACTACCACCTGATGTTAACTTAACTTCTAGAAAGGGTATAGTCGAAGGAGTTAAATCAATGTGGAAAAAGTCTTTGCTTGTATCCAGTCAGGCTTTATTTTAAATATTAACACCAGTCACAATATTAAAAGACTAATTAATATATAGAGAGGGAACTATTTTTGTTATTTGGAATGCCAGAAGATATACAACAAACAGTCCTGTGTCCAACTTGAATTCATTAGATACTTCACTCTAATCTTGTTTTGAACAAATAACAAAACCATACTCCTTCTACTCCATACTTTTGCAACTCGGTTTCACGATAGGCAAAACAGTACTTAAATAGCTGAGAGTCAGTGAAATTCTGACATAGACACTTTGTTGCATTTCAGTAAAACCAATGAAGAGTCTACAGCTTTTTATTAAATATATTATTCTGAAAATTTTGTAGTCATTCTGAGAAGTGTCTTTTCTTGACAGAAGCTAAATATAACAGGAAAGATCAGTAATTTTTCATATCCAACTACAAACAGAACCAAACATTGGAGTGGATATTTTTATTTTGTGGAGTTAGAGATGGCTACTGCATTGAGGCTATGCTGGAGATACAAGAAGAAAATGAAATGTTTGGAATAGATAAGACACAAGCTGAATCAACATCAAAAGACTGAAAGTCAGAAAACCACCGATATCCATCCATGACAGACTTTATCCGTTTCAGGACTACATCTCCAGCTCAGTACTTTATAGCTAAAGATGTCAACCCTCTTGATTATTCTTGAAGAGACCACTGCTTAGCTAACAAGCAAGACCTTCTGCAAAATCCCAGAAGCAAATTTTAACAACTCTCCACAAGGCTCACGGCAAAAGAAATATTGCAAAATTATCTGACAAATTCCTAATAGACAACACAAACTTCCAGAGTCAATTAGATGCTTCACATTTTGTATATAAGGTATTTGGAGAAAGAGGACTCACTGAAGCAGTACAGAATTTTCTTCCTGAAGGAAGCTCCAGATAAGTCATCACCTTTTTCAGTGATGATCACGTGCTGTATTATCTCCACCAACAGCAGAGTAATAGCAAAAAGATACAAATATTATACTAGTAGCAGTAAGACTGAGCTTGAGATTGAAGGGGTTTGGTTATTTCAGAATGAAAGTGATTTGCCACAAATGCATTTTACATGTAGAATGGTTGATTTGTTGTTTCTCCACCCGTAAAAATATTCTACCCGTGTCCCAAATCTGAAAATGTAGGTAACTAAAATAATTTTGATGCTTGAAGGAAATCTCAGAAATTAATGCATTGGTGTACATGACAAATGAGAACAACTTTCATAAAAAGCATGCCTCTTCCATAACTTCACTTGCTACAGTAAGTAGTTCAAACTGTTTCTATGTCTCAGCAACATCTGGTATATGAGCTTTACATTCATTTACAAACTGTCAAGTAGGTTCATGCTCAGCTCTGTATGCTAATGTTACTTGACTTTTTTTGACTTGTTATTCTGCAGCGTCTATCAGTGAAGAGCTAAAATCTTTAGTTCTGTCCATGAAAAACGCTTATTAGTTGCTTATTAGATGCAATATTTTCCCTTAAAGAAAGAGTTAACTGATATTGAAGTCCACCAAATTATCTTCGAATTATTCATTCAGCATCTGAAAGTTAATAAGACTTATGTAAAGTGATATTCTCAATTTACCACAAAAAGGAACCAGGAGAATTGAATCAAAAGCACGACATTTTAACATGTTGCTCTTATAAACTCCCTTAAGACTTCATTGCTTCTTTCCCCTAACTGGTGCTGACAGAAAGTTTACTTCATTAATGCTGATCACTGGAAGAGTGACCCAGACCCCAGTCTTCCAGCTCCCACTCGAGCCCTTGCAGCTAAAGGGACAAGTACCTTCTTAGTCTTCCAACACCAGGATATTGGGCACTACTAGCGAATCTCAGCATCAAGGATGCAAATAGCTTTTAAGTTGTTCTTTTTTCAACATTTTCTTGAAATCACCTCTAACACCAGATTAAGTTACAAGAAGAAAAAAAGTTAAAAGCCAGCAACACACTTGAAAAATCTTTATAAGGGCAGAAGTGACAAAAAAGAAAGACAATCACCCCATCTTCGCATTGCAGAAACGCATCCCAGCTGCGTCTCCCTCCCAGGATTCATAGGACAAACAGTAAATGACTGCTTAAACTGTGCACATAGAGGCTCAGTTCAGTTTCCTATTCAGTGTCTTCAGACCGTGTTCAGAGAAAACAGCTGCTGGACTGGGGAAGGACGCTGACTTTTATATCCCTGTTTATCCCTGATATAGCCGTCCGATCCTTGGGGGTCCCTCTGAAGTTGCCAGATATTATCATTCCCCTTCCTCACTCCCCTCCCCTTTCTTCTAGGACATATTTACTTGTAAGTCAATCAGGAATTTCAGTCTGTTGTCCACCACGTTGCTGGCAGTTGCCTTCTGCTTTGTAAATATTAACATTGGTTGGGCATCTGCTCAGCTGTGAAATAGTCTTTTAGCCACCAGGTCTGTATTTGGCAAAGCCCTAATCAGAGTTTGAGGCAATGTGAAGCTGAATCTCTTTCCACCCAGATAAGCAACGCTTTTCTTTGAAACACTCACATTTCATTTTTCCTAAATTAGTTTTAACGTCTCAGCTGTCAGATGCGGCTCCCTGTGCAGCCACATAAATGCTTGTGCTAGAACAAAAGGCACCAGAGGGATGGGAAAGAATATTCAGGGAAGAGACTGCACTTTTCAGTGATGGCTTATGGCAATTTGAAACACACGTGAAGCAATTACTTGCCTTCTTGTGACACACACATACATTAAATATATTGACTTAATAAAGTCCTCATCAAAATATAGTTTACTTTCAATAAAACTATACATGGAGTGTAAAAAAATGCCACCACAAATAAGGTTTACTAGTCAGGAACATATTTCAGTGGGACTTCAGGGATTCTGTCAATTCCAAAATCACTGCTGCTCTCTTAGAAGCTCCAATATCAGTTCAAGCAGAGGGAGAGTGATCAGCACAGCGATTTCTTTTAAGAAAGGTTTATTCACAACTCATTGGTAAGAACTCTTCTTTGGGGGTTGTTGGTGTTCTCAGTTTTGGTTACTTTGTTCTAAGAGTATAAGCAACAGAAAAAAAGCAAACAATAAAAAAGGGACAGAATCAACTGTTACCTTTGTGGTTTGTTCCCCCATTCAATTTCAGACACTAAACCAAAATTTTTCCTCAATAATTTTTGTTTCTGTTTGTCTAGTTTCATCTCATATTACTTTGCTTTGTCAGTTACTTTGTCAATCACTTTAGACAAAATGTGTAATCTTAATTTCTTCCTTCCCTCTCTTCCAAATTTGCACATTTCTTTCCTACTGGAATGCAAAATAAATTAATGTTAAAGTGAATTTACAGAATGTGTATAAAACATGTTAGCAGAACGTTGTCAAAATACCAGACACCGGCTTTGGCATTAGAAAAAGTCTCACATTAAAGAAATTTTTCAGACACCAGCAATCTTGGCAGGCTTACATGATACTTATGACAGTATTTTAGGCAATAAGCAAGTGCAAAACAATGGGAAATGCACCCTTGAATCAAGTCTGCATTTTACTTCTGATTACTGAGAACTAGCAGTGAATTACATGAACGTGGTAAGAGTCCACAGTGAATTATCCCAAGAGTTCAAGCACTAAGAGGGTAGCAATTCAGAATATACTCATACTATATTTGTATAGTTCTATTTCTTTCCTTGCTGGTCCCTAGGATAATAGAAATGCCTCAATCTGCAAGAATTCTGTGAAAAGACCACACATGTTTGCTGAAAGCTTTCCTTAAGTAACCACAATGGTCACCAATGAGGTTTGTCTCACTTCTGTGTACATAGCATGAAGTACATTTCAGACTAACATTTCAACTGTAGCAGTGCCATTCATCTATTTTATCATTAAGATCTGGTACATGAAAAATAAAGTAAAACAGTATGAAATTAATGGGGCATTGCATCCTAAACTATGTAAACACATGCCAATAATAACACACTACCTTTAGATCCAAATTCCTAGATCAGCCTTACAGAACATTCAAAGCATTCACTCCAAGCTACAGAAAATATAAATACATAGGCAGAAAACTAATCTTCTTTATATGGTATATATTTAAGTAAAATAAAAATTCTTGAATACGTAAAGGATAACAAATTTACTCTGCACACAATATCTCGTCCTCTGCAAAAAGCAAAACAGTTTGAAAATCATATGAATCTAAAAATATTATCTATCCATACTTAGACAAAGAAAATATTATTACTGTATGACATAAACCACAAACAGATAAAAAACCTGAAGGTTCAATTCATTATATGACTTCTCCCTGGGAAACAGTGAAATCCTACAGATTTCAACTTCAGTACAGTAAAGACAATGTGAAGCTCTTAACTGAAATCCTGAGTATTTGCAGAACAAACTACATTTTTGATAAGACAGAACCAACAGCATTGAAGGGACAGGACTACACTGGTCACATTTAGAAATTCAAAACATACAGAGATCCTTAAAAGAAATATTTGAAATACTGCAAAACTTATTCAGCCACTTCCTGGATAACACTTGAAGACAAAAGTGATGTTATGTATCTTGAACTAACCTAAATGCTTCCTCATCACTTAATCCTATAGAAGTAATAGAAAGGAAAGTCTAAAAAGGATTTACTGCTATTACTGAGGTGGTTGTTGTTATTAATATTAATTTCTTTTTCCTTGAAGACTATATGTTCTAGGGCTACATTGTGCATAATGTATTTAGACTGCATCATCATTAATTAACAGCTGACCTTTGCCCTGAACAGGTTAAAATCTAAGAACAAGACAAGAAACAACAGCTGGAAAGAGGCAAACAGATGGGAAAGTACCAAAAAATGCAGTACTGGTCAGCATGATAGGCTGGTTGTCTCAGACCTCCAGCTGTCTAATCTTTTGTCAAAATTCACATGAGCAGCACAAAACCAGAGAGTTTTAAGGAGGATGTTGAAAGATAATAATACAATAACTTTGCAGATATTAGTGGTATCTTCTTCCTCAAGTAAGAAGCAGCATCAGGTGGAAAGCAAGACCTTTCCTTAGAAATATAATTCTTCATATTTCTAAGCAAGTCCATTTAAGATTTAAAAATCCATGTTGCTTTTAATATACACAAAAGTGCTCATGAGCAATTTCCATCCAAACATGGGACTCTGCTTCTTCAGTGCATCTGAGTCTTATTCAAATATAGTTGAAAACACCATTTTCCACAAGACTTTTCTGTGTCCTTGGTTAAGCAGCTACATAGGTCTATGGAGCAGCCAGATCCTGGCTGGCTTTTCCATGTTTTCCTCAACATTTCCTACAACACTTTCTTGCCTCACCCTAGCTCTTCCCCATTAGCTCCTCCTATCTTCTTGCAGCAGAAATCAAGGGATAAATGACACCAGACGTGTTTTGAGCAACTTGACGCTTGTAAGATTTGTCCTGCAGATACTATATATCCTTCTCATTCAAATTTGCTTACGCATGCAACATATAATTTGCAAGCAATCTTGCTTGCAATATTTATTTATTCCTCAAATCTCTCATAAGAAACATTTTCTATAAGGTGACTGCTAGTTGTGTTTAACAGTTGCATTTGCATGCAAGGTTTCCATCCCTGACCAAGTAACAAAGTGTCTAGTTCCTAGCCCGGGTGAAACCAGCATTAGAAAGGGTAAGAATTCATCCTCCTCGTATTCCGAATGTTTCAGACATCTATCAGGAAACACAATCAATATACACAACTGAGAGATTTAATTACTTACTACAGTTTGCACTGAGTAAATTATGCCCAGCAAGGAGTAAATTATGCCCAGCTCAGACTGAAGTGTGTTTGTCTAAACCCATTCTTTCTTGAAATATTAACTACATCTGCAAAGTTTTTAAATTATAAAAATGATACATAGTAAAACATGGACTGGTTTTCCACTATCCTGCAAACTGAATCCCAAATGAGTACAGAAGGCTATATAAAAAAGGTGACAGTGTTCTTTAGTTAAAATTTCATTTCTTACATTATTCTTAGAATTTTTTTAATAAAATGTTGAGCTATTCTCAAAACACGTCTTAGCAGTACTGAAATATAGGTACTATTAGTCGATAACTAATTTATCCCTAATGCAGGCAAAGAAAACAACAAAAAAAGCCGTACAAGAAAAAGTATGAGAATTTTAGTGGAGAAACACACATTTATTTATACATTTCACCACAGTCCTACATTCCAGCAAATTATCTGAAGAATGTTTTGATTAGAAGCTGAGTGGCTTTTGTAGCTTTGCATAGTACCAAAAAAGAATGATAACAGGAAGGGAAAAAACATCTTGGGAGAGTGAACAGACAGTACCATTCAAAATTTTTACATCAACTTTCATTTGCCAGACCAACCTGAACATTTTTGTAACTGGGAGGAGCGGCTGATAGAATGGAAGGCTGTGCTGGCATTCAGGGAGACCTGGACAGGCTGGAGAGTTGGGCAAAGAGGAACCTGATGAGGTTCAACAAGGGCAAGTGCAGGGTCCTGCACCTGGGGAGGAACAACCCCATGCACCAGTACAGGCTTGGGG